>Ga0307374_10000551_pt1 | contig 71448 bp, 69 predicted proteins | sample OX3MG_FD_202532 | JGI IMG/M metagenome (GOLD analysis project Ga0307374, IMG submission 202532) | Soil microbial communities from Risofladan, Vaasa, Finland - OX-3 | ecosystem: Environmental > Terrestrial > Soil > Coastal area > Acid sulfate soil | place: Finland: Risofladan, Vaasa | collected... | reverse complement strand
TATCGCTGCGCTCCCCGTCATCATTGGCCTCAAGACCGCGAGTGAGCGTTTTGCCGGAGCGGTGAGAACGGTCTCTCTCGAAACGCTCGTTCGCGACGGACGTGCGATCCAATCGTCAACCACGCACTACCTAGGGACCAACTTCGCCCGCGCTTTCGATATTTCCTATACGAGCCGGGAGGGCAACGTTGAGTATTGCCACACCACCTCGTGGGGAATGAGCACCCGGATGATCGGCACAATCATCATGACCCACGGCGACGACAAAGGTCTGATCCTGCCACCAAAACTTGCCCCCTTCCAGATCGTCATCGTTCCGATCGGTCGCGATGAAGAGCTGGCCAAAGTGCTGGTCGAAATCCGCCACCTTGAGACTCGGCTGCACGGTCTTGGCCTACGGGTCAAAGTCGACGACCGCGACCAGCTCTCACCGGGGTTCAAGTTCAATGACTGGGAGTTGCGTGGGGTCCCCATCAGGATCGAACTTGGGCCACGCGATCTATCAACCGGTGTCGCAACGGTCGTCGATCGACTCACGGGAGAAAAAGAGACGATCTCCCTTCGCGACCTAGCCGAAACGATGCCGCAACGTCTCGAACTCTTCCAGCAGGCTCTCTATCAGCGCGCCCTTACCTTTCGCGACGATCACACGAGGCGCGCAGACTCAAAAGATGAACTCCTTCAAGCCGTCACCACCGGATTCGTACTTGCCCTGCACTGTGGAGATTCGGCCTGTGAGAGGTCGATCAAGCAAGACTCCGGAGCAAGTGCCCGCTGCATTCCACTCGAAGGTGACGAGGAGACTGGGAGCTGTGCATACTGTGGTGCACCCTCGGCCTACGGTCGGCGCGTCCTCTTCGCGAGGGCCTACTGATCGGGTGGATTAAAGGTTCATCCAATTCTGGCCAACGTCGAGCATCCAGTTCTCAAAGAGCCCGCGAACCCTCGTCCATTTCGATCAGCCTCTCAGCGATCTGCACAGCATTGAGCGCCGCACCTTTTCTCAGGTTGTCACCGGTGACAAACAGCGATAGCCCGCGCTCGTCGGCCCGATCGCGCCGGATCCGACCAACGAGAGATTTATCTGTCCCGGTGACAAGCAGGGGTGTTGGCACATCGCTCAGTAAAACACCTGGTGCATCGCTGAGCAGCTCGCGCGCCTCATCCGGAGAGATTGGCTCAACAAACGAAAGATGCATCGCGAGAGAGTGGCCGGTATAGACCGGAACCCGTACGCAGACGCAATCGACGAGCAGTCCGGGAATGCCGAGTATCTTACGGCTCTCGTTTCTCCACTTCTGCTCCTCATCGGTCTCGCCGGTTCCGTCGTCGACAAGGGAGCCCGCCAACGGAATCACGTTGAAAGCAATCGATGACGGAAAGACACTTGCAGGTGGAAAGCTCACCGCGGCGCCATCAAAGGTAAGTCCTCTGGCCTTAGAGACCACCGCTCGGGCCTGGTCGTCCAACTCGCGGACACCGGCGAGTCCTGCTCCAGAGACGGCCTGATAGGTCGACACGTAGGCACGTAGAAGAGTTGCACGGTCGTGCAACGGCTTGAGAACCGGCATCGCAACCATGGTGGTGCAGTTCGGATTTGCAACAATACCCTTGGGCACATTGGCGAGATCGTAAGCATTGACCTCGGGGACGACGAGAGGAACCTCAGGATCCATCCGCCAGGCAGATGAGTTGTCGATCACGATCGCGCCAGCGCGCGCGACCTTGGGCGCGGTCTCGAGCGACGCCTGTCTGCCGCAGGAGAACAATGCGATCTCAAGTCCCTCAAATGCAGCGGTCGCCATATCCTCGACAACGATCTCTCGATCGCCGACGACGAGCGTCGAGCCCGCGGAACGCGAAGAGGCGAAGAGGCGCAGCCCATCAATGGGAAAATGACGCTCGAGAAGGATCGACCGCATGACCGACCCCACCTGGCCAGTGGCACCAAAAATTCCGACATTCACGCGCGAGAGGCTAATAGTTCAGCTACGTATCTCCAAATAGGGTGCCGCAGGCGCCGACAACCTCTGACATCTTCCGAAATCCCTGGCTAGCCCTTTTCCAGTTCGAATGCTGCATGAAGCACGCGTACCGCTTCATCCGCCTGCTCTTGACGAACCACACACGAGACCCTGATCGGAGATGTCGAGATCATCTCGATATTGATATTCGCCGCGTACAGCGCCTCGAACATCTGCGCCGTCACACCGGGATGGGTCTTCATCCCTCCTCCGATGATCGAAACTTCGGCAATGTTCTCATCAACGAGAACTGATGTTGCACCAATCGACGGAGCAAGCCGATCGGCCGCAGCACGCGAGACTGAGAGCTCATCTTGGGGGACGGTGAACGATATATCAGTGATGCCCTCGGTTGAGGTGTTCTGGACGATCATGTCAACATTGACGCGTTCATCCGCAAGCGCCCGAAAGAGCGAGGCTGCAACCCCCGGACGGTCGGGAACTCCGGTAATGGTGACCTTTGCCTCGGAGACGATGCAGGTCACCGCTGAGACTATTGGCTGTTCCATGGACGGATCCTCCTCGATAACCCAGGTGCCAGGCTCCCAGGTAAAGCTTGAACAGACATAGAGCGGAACATGGTGATTGCGTGCAAACTCGACCGAACGCAACGCGAGCACCTTGCCACCAGTGGCGGAGATCTCCATCATCTCCTCGAACGAGAGTGAATGCAGGCGACGGGCATTCGGCACGACGCGCGGATCACTCGAAAAGACACCAGGGACGTCTGTATAGATCTCGCATCGATCTGCGCCGAGTGCAGCCGCGAGTGCCACGGCTGTCGTGTCGGACCCCCCACGACCAAGGGTTGTTACGTCATTTTCCGTCGACACCCCCTGGAAGCCAGCGACGACGGGAACCGTCCCCTCCGCAAGTGCAGAGAGAAGTCGACCGGGACGGATTTCAAGGATCTTCGCGTTCGTATGCGCGGTATCGGTGACGATCCCCGCCTGGCTCCCCGTATATGAGGCGGCTTCAATGCCGAGATCGGCAAGAGCCATGCATACCAATGCCATCGAAATACGCTCTCCCGAGGTCAGCAACATGTCGATCTCGCGACCCGGTTGGACAGAGGAGACGTCATCGGCGAGGCGGAGAAGTCCGTCGGTGGTCTTTCCCATCGCGCTGACCACGACGACGACGTCATCACCGGCTCGACGAGTCCGGGCGATCCTGTCTGCCACCGCGCGGATGCGATCCGCATCGGCGACGGAACTCCCACCAAATTTTTGAACGGCTAGTACCACGTGAGACAAACTAGTTGTTCAACGACGAGACGTTCACCAGCAGACGGACGACCCGCTCCACGAGAGGCGCTCACACGTCAAAGCGGTGATGTGGCGGCCTTTCTTTCGGACCTGCGCCTGAGCCGTGTGAGGCGAGCGACAGCCCTCTGTCGCCGAGTGCGAGGGATCTGTGCAAAACGCGAGATCGATCCCTGCAGTCGTCCGCCCGGAAGAAAGCTTGCCTGACGAAGTGCTTCGGCATCGTCTTCAAGGCGACCCACCACCACATCGAGCACACGCCGATTCCCCGCGGTTGCCTCTGGAGACCATGAGGCCATCGTCACGCCGAGCGCAAGCGCATCTGCGACAAGTTCCTCGTGCTCTGAAATCTCGGCTACCAGTCCAGAGCTCTTGGCCTCTTGGGCGTCGAGAACCTTGCCAGCGAGCAACATCGCTCTCGTCATCGACTCACCGAGTTCATCGACCAAGAGTCGCACACCGGGGCGCGAATAGACCAGGCCCAGTCGGTTCGCGGGGATCGACATCTGCATCTCCGGAGAGGCGATCCGCACATCCGCGGCAAGCGCAAGTTCAAGTCCGCCGCCAATCACGTTGCCCTGCAAGGCTGCGATGATCGGAACCTGCGAGCGGCGCAGCGGCGCAAAGTTTGATTCATGGGCGATAAGCGACTCCGCATCACCCTCGGCCGCCTCGCGAAGGTCATAGCCCGCACAAAAGTCGGGTCCCTCTGAATAGATCACGATCACCCGGGTTCCCTCCGGGGGCGACGAGACCGCCTCTTCGATCGCCGAGATCGTGGAGCGGCCAAGGACATTGCGGCGCGGTCCGTCCGCGAGGACGAGTTCGGTGACCCCGTTCCCGTGATGGTGCACTCGCACCGGTGTCGAGACTAGGAGGGGGTGCCGCGGCGGCGCTGGTCGGGGCGCCCGAAGGCGCTTCGGGAAAAAGTCGCGAAACACGCTCATCTCCCCAGACTACGTGCTCGATCGCACTCGCAATGGGGCACGGCGACAATCACCGCCCGCTCTCTTACCGGCCCCATTTGCCGGGCGGTCGACACCTGGGACAAAGAGCCATTAGCTTTTTCTCTCGTGCCCAGTGAAAAACGAGCTCGTCAGCGAGCAATGCGTCAGGTCAAGGTTGCCCAAGAGCAACGCCGAGCAAGTCGAATGAAGTTGGTGCGTCGCCTCCTTAGTGGACTCGCCATCGTTGGAGTGGTCGTTTTGCTCGTCGTGCTGCTCTCGGGCAAGCCTGCGAAAAAACCCATCGCTGCGTCCAGTACGACATCGATTGCGTCATCGTCGACGAGTACCACCAACTCAACGGGCGTGACGACCACGGCTCCATCGACGGCGACGACATTACCGACGATCGCCACCGTGAGCTCTCCCGTAGCGCCAGTGTGTCCACCGCCAACTGGTTCATCAAAGCGTTACATCAACTTCACAAAAGCTCCGCCGACATGCATCAGCACGGCAGCGAGCTACAAAGCTGAGGTGAAGACGGATGTCGGGACCTTCGTGATCAGCCTCGCTTCGGGTAATCCCGTTGCAACGAACAACTTCGTCTTTCTCGCGCGCTACCACTTCTACGATTCAACGATCTTTCATCGGGTAATTCCGGGGTTCATGGATCAAGGCGGAGATCCGACCGGTACGGGAACGGGCGGACCGGGTTACTCTTGGACTGGCAACACCCCGACCGGAGCGTGTCGATCGACCAACAGCTGCTACCCAGTTGGAACCGTCGCGATGGCGAACTCTGGTGCGACGAGTTCCAACGGAAGTCAATTCTTCATCATGGCCGGAACGAGTTCACCGCTACCGGCCAACTATACGATTCTTGGAACCGTAACATCGGGCCTTAGCGTGGTCGAAAAGATCAACGCCGATGGAAACGCAACTACGAGCGCAAACGGAGTTCCTCCTGTCATTACCCACCACATCGTCAACGTGACCATCGTGCAAAGTTGACGCGCGAAGCGCGCAATCCTTTGTTTGCACCATGGATCCGCACTCCAATTGTTACGGAACCCCTTAGTGAAAGTAGACAGAAGATATGACGATCGAATGCCCAGCAGCAGATGGATCCTCTGCAAAGAGGCAGACCTTCCCCGGCAAGCCACCGATGTGCATCGATCCGACAAAGCGCTACAGCGCGGTCATGGAAACAACCAAGGGAACGGTCACCTTTGCACTCGACGCGAGTTCGGCTCCCGAGACGGTGAACAACTTCGTCTTCCTCTCGCGCTATCACTACTATGACGATGTCGTTTTCCACCGAATCATTCCTGGCTTTGTCGTCCAGGGAGGCGATCCGACGGGAACCGGCACAGGTGGTCCCGGTTATCGATTCGATGACGAGCTACCAAAGCCAGGGCGCTACGAGATCGGATCGCTCGCCATGGCAAATGCCGGACCAAACACCAACGGCAGCCAGTTCTTCATCATCTGCGGCTCCTCCGGCGCACAACTCCCGCCGCTCTATGCGCTGTTTGGCAAGGCGGTGGCAGGACTCGAGACGATTGCCGCGCTCGAGGCCGTCGGAAGCTCGTCGGGCAAAACGTCAGAGACCGTAAAGATGCTGTCGGTCTCGATCACCGAGGCTGAATAACGGCCAAGAGTCCTGAATCTTGAACGGTCTAGGCGAGGCGTTTCCCGGCGAGTGCCTCAAGTCCAGTACGGTGTCCGCCGAGAAAGACATCCACCGTCCCAGAGCCAGAGACCTCCCAAGTCCCATCGGGCAACAAGATGACACCGGTCGCCTCACCAAGACCTATGACGGCACATGAACCCTCCGCGAGCGAGAGCGTTCGCTCAAGCTGAACGTTCCGCTCACCCCGGTAGTGTGGGATCACCGCGACGTCACTGACGAGACCGAGGCCAACGGTGAAAGCGCCACCACGCGGATCGATCATCGGATCCGTCAGCACCATCGCCCCGGCCGAAGAACCAGCAATCAGCGCGCCGGCATGCCACGCGGCGCGGAGTGCATCAAAGACCAGAGAGTCTTTTAGCGTCACCCGAAGGTGCAACGGCGATCCGCCCGAAAGATAGATGAACTTCGCCTCGCGGATTTCGTCGGCAAAGATCGCATTCTCAGCATCCTGGCGACTCAAGACCATGCAACCTTTCACCGTCGCGCCGAGCTGTTCATAGCGCTTCGAGGCGACCGTTACTGCCGCGGCCGGATTCTCGTATGCAGCGGCCGTCGGAAGCACCAGCACCTGATCACCGCCGAGTGCAACGAGTCTCTGGTCGATCGCGTCATCGCCGAGCCACTCTCCTCCGCCGATCAGCGCAAGCGGGCCATGGGAAGGGGGATCATTCATCGGAGCTCCTTTTTGGCTGACGTCTCCCGTCAAATCTGTCCACCTCTGCGAGGGGCAGGAACGAAATGCATTTCGGGATCCGGTGCTCCGCCGAGATCGAGCACCACCATTGACCCCTTCTTGATCTTGGGGAACTTGCTATGAGGAGCACTACAGTCACTCAACAACTCGATGATGCCCGGAATCACATCCCCATGGCTACAGGCAACCAGCGTGCCATCTCTTTCAGCAACAAGATCAAGAAGCTCACTCCAGGACTCCCTCGGATCGCTTCCCTCAAATAATTCATCGACCTGTTCGATCTCAAGAGCAAGTCGTTCCGCAAGAGGTGCGACGGTTGCGAGACATCGCACCGCCTTGCTTGAAACGATCCGACTCGGATCGTAGGTACCGAGAATTTCCGCGATCTCGCGTGCCTGATGTATACCCTTCTCGGTGAGCGGTCGGAGGTAATCCGGCCGTTCGAACACGGTGCGATCTCCTGCGTCCGCGTGACGAACGAGAATGATCCGGCCCGAAGAAGGGGGCGTCGAGTGCATGATCACGCCCCTCCAATCAAAGCGCCGATCCCAAAGGTCACGCCGCCAGCGACGCCACAGATGAGCAATGAGCGCAGCGCGGAGAAAGCGGGTGGTCTCAGGGTGAAAAACGAAAGACCAGCACCGCCGGTGATCGCAGCCAGTGCGGTAAGTCCGATAGCCACCAGCGCCACGACAAGCGATCCCGAACCCCCGAGGAAGGGAATGAGCGGGATAAATGCCCCAAGGGCAAAGGTGAGAAACGAACTCACCGCCGCCTGAATCGGAGAACCGAGCGATCCGGGGTCGATACCGAGTTCCTCACGAGCATGAGCGGCAAGAGCGAGCTTTGGGTCCGCCATCAATTCGTGTACCAGCTGGTGTGCAACTTCAGCCGAAATTCCCCGATCGACATAAATCGCTTCAAGTTCGAGAAACTCAGCCTCTGGCTGATTCTTCAGCTCATCGCGCTCCATCGAGAGCTCTCTTTCGAAGACCTCGCGCTGGCCACTCATGGAGATGTACTCACCTGCAGCCATTGAAAATGAACCACCAAAGAGGCCAGCAAGGCCGGCAAGGCGGATGACCCCTCCTCCAGGATGCGCCCCAAGGGTGCCGAGCACGAGCGAGACGTTAGAGACCAGACCGTCATTGAAGCCAAAGATCGCCGCGCGAAGCGACCCATTCCGCACATCACGATGCGTCCTCAATCCCCCATGGAGCACTTCGGCCTCAGATCTCCCAAGACCGAGCTGCGATTGGATGTACCTCGAAACTCTGTTCGCTGCCATCATTGCAACGCTAGCGCCGAACTTGAAAGACCAGCGACGAGAGACCAGACGTTGAGCTTCGCTGTAACGCTCGCTCGAAATCTCTCTGGACCTCTCCCAAATATCACGCTCCAGGGCGCTCTCCATCGTCCGAGCATTCATCGATGAGGTCGAAATCACCCCCATCGCTCGGGCAAGAGTACAAGAGACGGGAAAGGCGGATCAACAAAACCGTGCGACATGGGCAGAGTTCCTCGCTGTCAAGAGCGATGGATCGTATATTCTCGCGCCCAACCTCAGTCACCAGCGCGAGAGAGTTACGGTCTCGATTGCGAGTGAGGTTCGAAAGGTATTCAAGATCGCGACCACTCTTGAGCAAGGCGTCACCTTGCTCGACATCATGTTGCCGGGTGAGAGTTGTCGGTTCGACGCCCGCTACCAACGAACGGCTCGGTCTCTGTCTGCAGAGGATCAGACTACGGTCGGTCTTTCATCACCTCGCGTTGCGCCCTACAGTTGCCACATATGACCAGCCGTCTCCAGATCGAACTGACCGAACCGCTTCGTACCGATTTGCTCAACGTGATCGAAGAGCGCGGGTACTCCCACAGGGTCGAGCCCTTCCGTCTCTCTTCCGGCGGACTCAGCCATGACTATGTCGACATGCGTCGCGCCGTCTCGCGCGGTAAAGACCTCGAGCTCGCAGCACGCGGCGTGATCAAGGCACTCGAGATTGCAACGATCGATTTCTCTGCGATCGGTGGAATGACAATGGGCGCAGATCCAGTCGCCCACGCCGTCGCCCTCATCACGAAGACAAACTGGTTCTCGGTTCGAAAAGCAGAGAAGGACCACGGATCCAAGCGCCGGATCGAAGGCGCAGAGGTCGGCGCTGGTACTCGTGTTGTGGCCTTCGAAGACACCGTCTCAACCGGGCGCTCTGTTCTTGAGGCGATAGATGTCCTGGAACGTACTGGCGCAGAGGTCATCGCGGCCTGCACCCTTCTCGATCGCGGCGATCGGGCGACAGAAGAGTTTGCAAAGCGCTCGGTTCCCTACTTCGCGCTCTTCACATACCGCGACCTCAATATCGAACCGATCGCGTGATCCATCGATGACGCCTCCCGGTGAATCGATGGAGACACAGAACGAGAGTGACGAAGCACTTGTCAACGAGATCGCGCCAGGGGTGCTCGAGATCGATACGCTGCTTGGTGGGTGGGAAAAGGCCACGGCCGGGTATCTCGTCACCGGCTCGCGACCACTCCTTATCGAAACTGGCTCACAGTCATCTGTCGCAACATTGTCGCGCGCGCTTGCTCAGATTGGCGTCGACCACGAAAGCCTCGCCGGAGTTGCGGTCACTCACATCCACCTGGACCACGCTGGAGGAGTCGGGGACATTGCCCGACTTTTTCCAAACGCCACGGTCTACGTCCATGAGCTCGGAGCGCGTCACCTCGTCGACCCATCGCGCCTCATCGATAGCGCGTCGCGTGTCTATGGCGATCTTCTCGACAGCCTCTATGGCCGACTCGACCCGACCGACGCAGAACGAATCGTTGTTCTGTTCGATGACGACATCGTCGATGTCGGCAATCGAGCTGTGCGCGCGATCGACTCGCCCGGACACGCAAAACATCACCTTGCCTTTCTCGACGAGACGAGCGGACTGCTCTTTGCTGGCGATGCACTCGGAGTCCAACTCCCTGACGGAGGGGTACTCAGACCGGCGACACCTCCAGCGGACTTTGACTTTACGAAGGCAATCGCCTCAATGAGAAGATTCTCCGCGCTGCGTCCTGCGGGGATCGCACTCACCCATTACGGACTCATCCCGCTTGATCCCAATGACCTTCTCCAAGAGGCAGAGATGCGACTCCGTGAATGGGTCGGCGTTGCAGAAAATGCCTACCACGGCGGCATGGACATTGCAGAGGCGTTGACAGCTGAGTTCGCCCAGGAAAACGACGATGTCGATCCAGAACAGCGCACGAGGATCGAGACGCTAAATGGCATTCACTCAAATGCTGCCGGGTTGCGACGATGGATCGAAACAAAAGACCGAATCGGCGGATGAGGTGGGATTCGAACCCACGGAAGCCTTGCGACCTCAACGGTTTTCGAGACCGTCCGATTCGTCCACTCTCGCACTCATCCGCTCACGAGGCTAGTGGACGATAACTCACGCGATTTCGCGCACCTAGTTGTTCTGCCCCACCACGTTGTTGACTCGGCGCTGAGAAAAGAACGATTGGAGAAGTTCACCACACTCTTTCGCGAGAACACCGGAGGTAACACTGACTTCATGGTTGAGCCGCGGATCGCTGCAAAGGTTGTAGAGCGTTCCACACGCTCCCGCCTTTGGATCAGATGCCCCAAACACCACGCGGTCAACGCGGGCGTTGACGAGCGCTCCTGCGCACATCGAGCAGGGCTCAAGCGTCACGACCAGCGTGGAACCTTCGAGCCTCCAGTTGCCAAGTCGACCTGCGGCCCCGCCCAGGGCAAGGATCTCTGCATGCGCGACGGGATTTTTTTGCCTCTCGCGGCCGTTGTATGCCCTGGCGATCACCTCGTCATCGAAACAGACGACCGCCCCGACGGGAACCTCTCCTTGGTCCATGGCAAGCGTGGCCTGCTCGATCGCAAGGAGCATCAATTGTTCATCGGTCCACTGCACGGGCGCTCCCCTCTCAGGTGTGCTGGCAGCCCAACACGAGAACTGCGCGATCGACCCGGGTTCAACACATCCAAGACATCTGTTTCCGTCGGGAGCATCACTCTAGGTCAGCTGATGTCACGATCATGGGAAGAACGCGCACCATGGCAGCGCACAAGAACAGAGAGACGCGAGATACAGCGAAAACCCAATGTCTGCACTGCTCGTGACGAATCTCTCCATCGCGCCAAGCAGCCCGATAGGACGACACAATTCGACGTTGAAAGAACTCAATTGCGCAAATTGTGCCGGGCTCGTCAAAGGGGCAACTCACCGGCCAGGCAGAGCACGTCTGCGTCAATGCCAGTCCCGCGACCGAAACTGTTTGCTCGCTTACCACCGGGCCCGATGCCACGTTGACCAGCACCCGATCCGCCTGATCGGATCTCCCGGTTGACCGAGTTCGCCCGACGACCCGGTTGCTCAGATCGAGAGATCTGTCTCTAGAAACCAGCCTGACTCTTGGGCATGATGTCAGATCGACCAGGGATCAATGCGCGAGGTACGGAACTTTTAAAAAAAGCAGCCTCGGCATTGAAAGCGCGTAGCAGCGCGACAGGCGACAGAGGCGTCAGACCGTCTTCTTTCTCATCGTCGTTGTCTATAGCGGAGCGAGCTTGATCTTGAAAGCCAGCTGGACCGGCGCGTTATTCGTCCTCGGGCTAGGGAAGCTCTACATCGCGTGCCGACGCAAATATCAGCAGGTACCATCCGATCCGTCCCAACCGGAGATGACCGGTCAGGTTCTGGCGTGGGAAGCACGGGGGCACGGAACGAACATTGGGCAGTGAGTGCGTGACGCGAGCGAGTTCATAGGCCGGGTACGGATCTTGCCCGACCGCATCGAGTGGGTTCCCGGGAAGAGCGCCCTTCGAATGGGCGTTTTCCCGATTACCTGACAGCGGTCCGCGTCGCAACCGGAGGTGGTCGCTATTTGGGGCATCGTGCCATTGTCGGTGTTACGCCTCGAGGCTGGCGGCTGTCCCGAGGAGGTGTTCGGGCGCCGTTCCGCCAACGTTGTGGCCCACCTCCTCACTCGAACGGCCCTGTCGTTGGGGGAGGCAACGGCGTAACACGCCCACCCGAGATTTCCCCGCCAGACCGACCACCGATGGACAATCGGCGTTCGGAGCCCTCAGTAGTGGCTGGTGGGGGGTCGAACGTGTGTTGGGCCATCAGCACCGATGAGTCAGACACCGGCACCCCGATATTGCTTCATCGCGTTCGCGGAACGACCACTTGCGGATGAGGTGGCGGATGAGGTGGGATTTGAACCCACGGAGGGTTTCCCCTCACACGATTTCCAATCGTGCCGATTCGGCCGCTCTCGCACTCATCCTCGGAGCAATAGACGCTACCCTGTAATGGTCCTCACCCGCGTGTGCAGCGGCCGGGTTCTGCGCAACGCAATCCCGTGAACCGAGTCAGGGTCGGAAGGCAGCAGCTCTCAGCGGAACATTGAGTGTGCCGCAGGGGACCTGGCCGTTGCACACGCAGGGGAGGACGTTCTCTCCCGGCGATATCGACTGTTCTCCTGATGGAACGGTCCGGATCTGTCCATTCTCTCGTGACGCTCTCGGCCATTAGGCTCGAGGACGTGGCCAAGAATGTTCCAACATCTCCCGAGGCAGATTTACCGTATCAATCCCTCTATCGGCGCTATCGTCCGCAGCGATTCCACGAGGTCCGAGGACAAGAGCATGTCGCGCTCGCGTTGCGCAATGCGGTTCGAGATGGCCGCGTTGCTCACGCGTATCTATTCAGCGGTCCACGTGGCACCGGCAAGACCTCCACCGCTCGAATCCTCGCCAAGGCGCTTGACTGTGAATCTCCACAAGAGGGCGAACCCTGCGGAATCTGCGCCTCATGCCGCTCCATCACCGCTGGCTCCTCGTTCGACGTTCACGAGCTCGACGCGGCCTCGAACAACGGCGTAGATGCAATGCGAGATTTGGTGGCACGATCGACCCTCGCGACCCCGGGTCGCTGGAAGGTCTACATCGTCGACGAAGTCCACATGCTTTCAGCACAGGCTTCAAATGCGCTCCTCAAGACGCTCGAAGAGCCCCCCGAGCATGTCGTTTTTGTCCTCGCGACGACCGATCCCCAGAAGGTCCTTCCCACTATCCGTAGCCGCACCCAACACTTTGAGTTTCATCTCATAAATGAGACAACGCTTGATGCCCTCCTTGCCGATATCGCACGAGATGCCGGGCTCGAACTTCCCGAAGGAGCTCTCGATACCGCGGTCCGACGCGCGCGCGGCTCGGCGCGCGACGCACTCAGCATGCTCGATCAAGTTGCGGCATCGGGAGTCATCGAAGACAGCACCGATGTCATCAACGAGATCATCGGCGCGATGCGTGAGAGCGATACTGCTGCCCTCTTGATTGCAATCAACTGCGCGGTGGATGCGGGTCATGATCCTCAACAACTCGGAGTCGATGTCATCGAGCGTCTGCGCGCAGGTTTTCTCGCGCAGTACCACGCAAATACCGCAATACCGCTCTCTGATTTCGAACGCGATCAGGTACTCTCACTCGGAACCGCGCGGTGTGTCCGGGCGATGGAGCTTGTCGGCGCCGCCATAGTCGCAATGCGCGACGCTCCTGAACCACGAATCACCCTTGAGGTCGCAATGATCCGGTGCACGCATCCAGGGGCGGAGACGACTCCCGAGGCGCTCGTTGAACGCATCGAACGGATCGAACGACAGCTTGTCGGGGCTCCCCAGAGCCCAAAGGGCGCTGCTATGTCGGCGACACCGACCTCCGCCCCACTCGCACCAAGGACACCGGAGCCGACTGCCCCAGCGACACCGGCTGCGCAAGATCCAGCTTCAATGGAGCTCGCGGCCTCAAGACCGCGCCCATCGCTCGGAGCCCTGCTGAGGTCTGCAGGTGGCGAAAAGAGGTTGGCAGATCCCGTCGTACGTGACCTCCAAGACGAAAGCGCGATGACCGAGGAGCCAAAAGCGGGCGACCCGCTAGATTCCACCACGACCATCGACGTCGAGGCTCAGGGGAGCGACCCCCACCGCCGTCCGATGCCGTCCTTCGAGGAACTTGTTCGCGTCTGGGAGGACCAGGTCCTTGCGTCGCTTCGACCAAAGGCACGTGCGATCTACCAGGCAACCCGGTTCATGGCAATTGAGGACCAGACGATTATCGCCGGGCTTCCCAACGAAGCGCACATCCGCCACGCAGAGCCCCTCAAATCCGATATCGAAGACACCCTTTCCACGCAGTTCGGCACCAAGCTCAGTCTCCGACTGGTCGTCGGAGCACCCCACACCCCCGCCCCGGCGATCAGATCAACTGCTCCAACGTCGGCTCCTCGTCTCCAATCGCACACGGCAGATGATGGACGAAATGCAGATACAACCGAGCATGAAGATGATCTCGATGATCTCGGCCTTCCCCTCGCGGACCACGAATCCGAAAAGAAGCCGAACACCAATTTCGCCTGGGCAGAAGACCAGCTCCGCGCCGCCTTCCCGGGCGCAAAGGAGATCTAGACGATGAGTCTCTCCCCGGATGAAGGGGGCGACGGTCTCCTTGACGCAATGGCGCAGTTGCAAGATCAACTCTCGCGCGCCGAGCAACAGGCAAACGAGCGGATGGTGACCGGTAGCGCCGCGCAGGGAAAGGTGCGCGTCGAGGTCTCGGGTGAGTTCTCGTTCGACAGGATCACCATCGATCCCTCGGTCGTCGATCCCGGCGATCTTTCACTGCTCGAGGATCTCGTCCTCGCAGCAATTCGCGACGCGACAAGTCAGCTCAAAAAGGTGCGAAGCGAGGCCATGGGCGGAGCAGTTGCACAGGCGCTCGAGGGCCTTTTTGGATCAAACGATCGCGACCCGACTCACTAAAGGGGAAGAAGCTGGCACTGTTTGATGGACCCATCCAAGATCTCGTCGATGAACTTGGCCGACTCCCCGGCATCGGGCCGAAATCCGCCGCGCGCATCGCTTTCTACCTGCTCAAGGTTGCAAAGGAAGATGCGCTTCGGCTCGCCGGAGCAATCATCGAGGTCAAAGAGCGAACGACGCTTTGCGAACGATGCTTCAACGTTTCTCTGTCGCATGAGTGCTCGATCTGCGATGACAACCAGCGAGACACCACGAAGATCTGCGTCGTCGAAGATCCGCGCGACATCGTCGCAGTTGAGCGGACACATGAATTCAATGGGCGTTACCACGTTCTGGGTGGAGCATTGAATCCGATCGAAGGCATTGGACCTGAAAAGTTGCGCGTGCGAGAACTCCTATCACGTATCGAAGATGAGCGGGTTGCGGAGGTAATCTTGTGCACAAACCCCAACCTTGAGGGAGATACCACCGCGATGTACCTCGCGCGACTTCTCAAACCGATGGGATTGACCGTCACACGCATTGCGAGTGGACTTCCGGTCGGTGGAGACCTTGAATATGCGGACGAACTCACACTTGGGCGCGCGCTTGAGGGACGCCGCGAGATCGGAGCCTGACCGTCCTTTCCACATCGGGCGCGACACACCATTAGCCTTGCTCCAATGGCTGAGAGCGGAGTTCCCAACGCAATGTCTGATCGACTGCATGAACTCATCGAGCGGCGTAGCGAGGCGAGGAGCGCAGGAACCGACCGCGCGATCGAAGCACAGGCACAAAAGGGCAAGCTGCTCGCACGCGAACGCATCGACTATCTCCTCGACGAAGGCTCGTTTCACGAGGTCGACATGCTCGTTCGACACCACGCCTACGGAGTAGGGCTCGACGAAAACCGTCCTTTCACTGACGGTGTCATAACGGGATTTGGGACGATCGAAGCAAGGAAGGTGTGCATCTACGCGCAGGACTTCACGGTATTTGGTGGCTCTCTCGGCGAGGCTCACGCCGCGAAGATCCAAAAGATCCAGGACATGGCGCTCAAGATGGGCGTTCCAATCATTGGATTGAGCGACGGTGGTGGAGCGCGTATCCAAGAGGGCGTTGCTGCTCTGAATGGATTCGGTGGAATCTTCCATCGCAACGCGCGCGCGTCCGGAGTCATTCCACAGATATCGATCATCCTTGGCCCGTCGGCTGGAGGAGCAGTGTACTCACCCGCGCTGACAGATTTCATCTTTATGGTTCAGGGCACGAGTCACATGTTCATTACCGGTCCAGATGTGGTAAAGACCGTCACTGGCGAAGAGGTCTCCGCTGAACAGCTCGGAGGCGCAATGACCCACGCAACGCGTTCAGGCGTTGCCGCATTCGTCGCCACAGATGAGCAGTCATGTCTTGACGATGTACGTCAGCTGCTATCGTTCTTGCCCTCGAATAACCTCGAAGAGCCACCAACAACTAGCAATAGCGATTCGGTCACTCGATCAACTCCCGAACTTCGCGATCTTGTGCCGGCGCGCCCCAATCAGCCCTACGACGTCAAGACCCTGATTACCTCCGTCGTTGACGAGGGAGAATATTTCGAGTACTTCCCATTCTTTGCTGCAAATCTCACCTGCGGTTTCGCGCGTATCGGCGGTCGAGTCGTCGGAATTGTCGCCAACCAGCCCCAGGTTCTCGCTGGTGTACTCGATATCGATTCATCGGAAAAGGGCGGCAGATTCGTACGAACTTGTGACGCGTTCAACATCCCCCTCATCACCTTTGTTGATGTCCCAGGATTCATGCCTGGCACCGATCAGGAATACGGCGGAATCATCCGCCACGGCGCAAAACTGCTCTACGCGTACTGCGAATCGACGGTGCCGCGCATTCAGGTAATAACGCGAAAAGCGTATGGAGGCGCGTACCTCGTCATGGATTCAAAGTCGATCGGTTCGGATCTCTGCTTTGCGTGGCCGTCGGCTGAGCTCGCCGTCATGGGTCCTGAGGGTGCAGTCGAGATCGTGCACCGGCGAGAACTCGCCAATGCGGACGACGCCTCCACACGACGCGCGGAGTTGGTTGCGCAATATACCGAGCGCTTCACCAATCCCTACGTCGCCGCGGAGCGCGGATACATCGACGACATCATCGACCCCGCGGAGACCCGTCAGGTACTGGCTGCAAGTCTCGACCTTCTGATCACCAAGCGCGAGGACCTCCCACGACGCAAACACGGGAATATTCCACTGTGATCAAGGCCGCGATCCAATCGGGTGAACGTCGCATCCCTGACGAAACGACACTCAAGGTGATCATCAAGGCGCTTGGAGAGTACCTCGAGAACCAGTCCGAGCACCGGACACCGCCGCGTTCAGCCTGGCGAGAGCGACGGACCAACTGGAGGTTCTCTGGTCGCACCTGGACCGGTCCTGCTCACGAGAGCCGGAACCGTCCTCGGCGTTAGCCCGAGTCACTCGAGAACGACGATCGGCCTCGAAGTCTCGACGGTGAGCGGCTCGTAGAAGCGGCTCGGCAGCACCGTCGGCCAGACCCCTCCCAGCAACGAGAGGCAGGCTGCAACCGCGAAGGCGAGCGAGATGGAGTGCGTCAAAAGCGCGCCGGCAATGGCGGACCCGATTGGGTATCCGGCGAAGTTGACATTCATCGAAACCGCGAACGCACGACCGAACCAGAGCGGATCTGTCGCGCGCTGCCGGAGTGAGAACATTGCGACGACCAACGGCCCGTTGGCAATTCCACACAGGGCTATCTCGAGGCCAGCAAGTTCAGGATTGTGGGTAAAGGCAAGCAAGGTGAACCCAAGCGCACTCAGTGCGCAGCCAAGGGAGAGAATTCCCTTCTCGCGCCGCTCCGTACCGATCCTTCCCATAACCATGCCTGCGACAAATCCTGCGAGCCCCATCGCGCCAAAGAAAAGGCCAACACTCTTTGAACCTCCATGAAGCCGATGCAGAACCAGAACGGGAATCGCGACCGCGAGAGCGCCCGACCCCATGTTGTAGATCGTCATTGTTCCGGCAAGCATGCGCAGAACTCGGTTATTCAGCACATACCTGATCCCCGCGATTGCATCGGCAAACACCCCAACCTCGTGGTGGATCTCGCGATGAGGTACCTTTACCCACGAAAGTGCGGCCGCAGCGAGAAGAGAGAGCACTGCGGGTATCAACAACGACCAACGCGCGCCGATGACGGACACCGATACTCCAGCGATACCGGGACCGAGCACGCTCGAAATGACAAAAGTCCCACTGTCGAGCGCATTCGATCGATCCCAGAGTTCGCGTGGCACCAAGATCGGGAACAACGACCGTCCTCCGACCCGGCTGAGAGGTTGCGTCAGTGAACTCAATGCGACAATGAGAAGAAGTACCGCTGTCGAGAGCATATGAACGATCGAAAGGGAGCTGATCAACGCCATTGCCACGGCAGCTGTGTAGAAGTCGAGCTTCATCATCATGACCTTGATATTGCGCTCGAGCAGGGCGCCCGCAACAGGACTGACGATGATCCCCGGAACCTGACCGACGAGCAGGACAATTCCCGAGAGAGCAGAGGAGTGCCCTGTGCCGAGAACGAAAAGGACAATGAGTACCGAGAACATCTGGGTCGCCATTCGCGCAAACAACGAGGACAAAATGAGCGGGGTAAAGCCAGCAAGGAGAAAGAGTTCGCGATATCCCGGACGGTCTTGCGCAGCGGTCGTAGTTGGTTTGGGCTGGATAGCCTGAGGTTAGGCGCGCTGTCGACCACGCGTCATGCTTACGATGAGCACGAATATTGCGACAAAGAGAACCGGGTCGACTGCGAGAGTGCGTTTCAGCCGAAAGAGAAATGCAGCTCCGAGTGTCGAAATTACTCCCACAGACAGCTCCGGGGTGTCTCCGACGGGGAGGTCCCACCAAAAACTTTGCAACGCCTGACCCCACGTAGAGACGAACCTCATGGATTCCGTACGCTACCTGATCGGCGACCCGCCCAGAATATCTATGACGTACGAGCGCAATCGCGAGAAAGTTGGCGCGAGAAAGTTGGCGCGAGAAAGTTGGCGCGATCAAGACTTGGATGAGCGCATCCGATCAGGGCCAGCACCCTCTCGCTCTCCTTCGCGCCCGGAATCTGATGAGCCACGACAAAACCGAACCCGACGACGAGGACAAGAGCTGATCCCCAAGCGCGACAGGCCAGCTTCGCCCGGTGATCAGACGCCCCAAGACCGAGCAGATTGAGCACGACCTCAGTGCCCCCGAGGATGACCTCCCTGAAGGCAACAACAGATCCGACCCCGTTGTGAAGCGCACGCCGAAAGACCTCTCCATTTTGCCCGGTCGACAAGGCAACGGTATTTTCAAAGACGACATCCTCATCGTGGATCGCAATGTGCTCGCTGGCGTGCAATATTGCCTTGCGAAGCCAGCTCGATCCAAAAATGAGCGAGATCGTAGCGACAGCGACCCGCAGAACAGGGATCGTCACGAGTTGGATAAGGGGAACTCCAACTGCTCCAACGATTGCGGCGAGTACCACGGTGGCCACGACGACACCCTCAAGGGCCGAGCGCAAACCTCTGGTTGTTCCGACTGCAAGAACGATTATCTGAGCATCAACCATCGCTACTGCGGAGGCGCCAAACACTACAAGAGACAAGGCAACGGCCAACAACGCCAGTGACTCTCATCTTCACAACACTCGCTATGGATCTGTATCGACATGCTCTCGTCTTGCCCTCGGCTCAAATGTCCGTTGCCGACGTCCTTGGGCGGTATCTGAGCGGTCAGTTCGTTGACATACGCTCTCGAGTTGGATCATCATCAACGTTGAAATGATCTTGGTCACCCCAATGAATACAGGATTCACTCGACAACAGATTCACTCGACAACAGCCGTCTTGCGCCACGAGATACAAAACAAGAGTGCACATCGCGTTTGCATTCTCCGACCTCCCGACAGACGTTGCCCTCAGCGCCTTCAAGAAGTTCTCAGAATCGCCGGTACGGCGAGTAGGTGAGATGCACAGATCCAATGCTGCGAGGGATTCCTTGACTTTCCGACTGCAATCCCTGCTTGATCCCCCGCGCTATCTGCTGAATTGCGTGGGTCATTTATTTAACCCAGTTCAGCAGGAGCAACATCGTTTGCAGAAATAGCGTTTCCTCTCAAGCTGAGCAGATTTTCCTCTTTTAAAAGAAAAACCCCTGCTCTAACGCCCCTACCGACGACCAATTCGAGATGTTTCTCGACATAAGCTATCAATCTCCTCCATCGCGGTGCGCGCGGAATCTCTACGTCAAATCGCGGGAATCAAAGAATGAACCAAATGCCGTCCAGCCACCCTTCTCAACGGCCCCTCTCACGCTCGTCGATGCCTGAACCGCCCGACTTTTATTGAGAATCTGAGGGGCTTTGCACAGGAAATACGCCTAATGCCTGACTTTTTGTGCAGGTGTGGGAACTTTTGTGCAGATAATGCGCGGCTAGTGCCTTGACCGGCAACGTTTGCGCTGTTTGACAGTTGCAGGCTGAGCCGCCGAAGAGCGCACAGATCGCCGATTATTTGTGGGTCTCTAAATGCTCGACCGTGCGGCGTGGCCGGTGTTCTGTAGCGAAGCGACCCGCTTTGTGCATCAGGTGCGCTGCCCAGTGCGCCCATTTCGCGGACAACGACGAGTGCCGTAGTCCAGCTAGCGGAGGTACCGGGAGGCGTGGCCCAACTGTGACCCCTTCCTCATGCCTCAAACGTGCCTCAGACTACGGCGGATCACGCTAGAGAAACGACGGCGGACACTTGAAGCGAGTCACGGGGGAACTGGTGTCTACCCCGACCTACCGGAGGTTCAACTTCAGCGAATTGCCGCGATCGCCTCGATCTCAACGAGCTGATCTGGATATCCGAGAAGGGCAACGCCGACGAGAGTGCTGGGTACGTCATGGTCACCGAAGGCTCCGGAAATGACCTGCCAGGCCCCAACCAGATCATCACGGTTGCTGCTCGCGACGTAAACGGTCGTTTTCACGACATCAGTCAACGATGCGTGGGCCGCTTTGAGCGCGGTCTCGAGATTCTTGATTGCAGCCTCGGCTTGGCCTCTCACATCACCGGCGCAAACAACGCGACCATCCACGTCGAGGGGGCACGCGCCGGCCGTAAAGACGAACTCAGTCGCGTTATGCACGACAGCCGCGTAGGCGTATGGAACGTTCGGCGCCAGCTCAGTTGCGCGGACGAACTCAATATGAGGTCGATCGGTCATGCCCCCAGACTCTCACTTGCCGAGCTGCACTGCGGACCTTTTGTGGACCGTTCCCAACCGGTATTGCGAGGATGAACGACTCCATCCCGGCGAACAGGTCCAAAGCTGGTCACCGACTGGCGAGCGCTTCGACGTGGACCTCAGCAGCGGGAAGCGAGAGTCCACCGGAACGGATAGAAATCGCCTTGCCAATCAGCTGAGTCGAACGGCGTTACGTACCGCCTCCAGCTTGTCCGCCGCCTGCTTGTCGACCTCTGGGAAGAAGTGCCCATAGCGGTCGTATGTGAACGCGGCGCTGGCGTAGCCAGCGAGTCGTTCGATCTCCGACCCGCGATTCCGGGTGTACAAGCGCGAACAGAACGCCCTGCCGAATCACAGCCAACTCGGCTGGACCGAACCGCGCAGATCGACGGCTCCGCGTGGGAAGTGGTTCCGGCGATATTGGATACGCAGCGGCCGCTTCGATCATCGGTACATGGGGACACCGGCAGGGGAGGCCACAGTTCATTCCACCTTCCTCGTCCGATGACTCTGCCGGCGATAACCATTTGATGGACAACACGAACTGGTAGTTTCGCCACATTGCGAGAAGGGAGACGCAATGGACGTCATCAACTTGGGTGCGACGGACGGGTTGCCCCCGGTGAACTGGGCGAGCATCGTCGAGAAGCTCGATGCCGGTTCGCCGCCGGCTCCAGATGCCCACAACGCTCGAACGACGTGGCTCTCGACTGTGAACGAGGATGGGAGCCCCCATGTGACAGCGGTCGGTGCGCTCTGGCTGGACGGAAGCTTCTGGTTCCAGACCGGATCGGGTACCCGGAAATGCCGCAATGTCGCCCGGGATCCACGCTGCTCGATCGCGGTGTCTATCCGCGATGCAGACGTCGTTGTCGAGGGTGAGGCAGCGCGGGAGACTGACCGCGCCACACTGACGCGCCTTGCCAAAGCATGGGCGGACCAGGGGAGGCCTGCCAAAGTGGATGAGACCGGGGTCGGTATCACCGCCCCGTTCAACGCGCCGTCGCAGGGACCACCGCCGTGGAGCGTCTATCGCATCAAAACAGTTTCGGTGACCGTGACATTGGGGACCGAACCCGGTGGGCTGACTCGCTTCAGGCTCTAACGTCAGCCCGTCAAAATGGTCGCACGACAGGGCTTGATTCGGCTTCAATCCCAAACGGGTCGAAGTTCGAAGCGCTCATCGGATGTCATCCCGCCCATAGGACGTCCAGGCGGCCTATGGCTGATGCTGAGTCACCGCCGCGCTCGTCACCTCGACTGACGGGTGAGAACTGGTGACGGACTCCTTGAAGAGGTGTTCGATTGCCGAGACATCAATTGGCCGGGAAAAGAGAAACCCCTGTCCGGCATCGACGTGCTCGTCAAGTAAAGCCAATCGTTGATCCTCCTCCTCGATTCCTTCGGCGATGGTTTCGAAATTGAGAGCCTTTCCAAGGTCGATGATGGTGTGAACGAGGGCAGCGGACTCCTTCGAGTCGACGATCTTCGACACGAAGGAGCGATCAATCTTCAAAATGTCGAGGGGAAATTGCTGCAGGTAGACAACCGATGAGTAACCAGTCCCGAAGTCGTCGATCGCGATGCGCACTCCGATCGACTTCAAGATCGTCAGTCGTTCGACTGCCGCATCGACATTTTCCATCATGGAAGTCTCGGTGAGTTCCAAAATGAGGAGCACCGGATCAAAACCGGTGGCATCGAGCGCATCGTGGACATCATCGACCAGGCGATTTCGCTCCAACTGCTTTCCCGAGACGTTGACCGAAACCGAGATGGCATGACCTTGGCCAGCCCAAATGGCACCTTGACGGCAGGCTTCCTTCAGTACCCAAGCACCGACCGAGACGATGAGACCGCTCGCCTCCAGCGCAGGAATGAACTCATCAGGCTGGATGACACCACGCTCGGGATGCTGCCACCGTAGTAGTGCTTCGACTCCGACAAAGGCGTTTGTCGCCAAATTGATCACGGGCTGGTAGAGCAGGAAGAACTGATGCTCGTCAAAGGCTCGATGAAGTTCGACTCCTAACCAGCGCTGTTCATTCACCGCGTCCTGCATTGCAGGTGCAAACGTCGTGACGCAGGCTTTTCCGGCTGCCTTGGCGCGATAAAGAGCAATGTCCGCATCGCGCAGTAGTTCATCGGAGGTGCTGCTGCCACTATCCGTTGCGATACCGATGCTGGCCGAAATCGAAAGGGGGACTGGACTATCAGCGACCTCTACTGGAGGCAGCAACGCTTCGAGGATCCGGTTGCCTAATGCCTCGGTGCCTTCCGAGAGCGTTGCGCCTTCAACAAGGATGACGAACTCGTCTCCTCCAAGGCGCCCAACCGAGTCGACTCCACGGACCGCGCTCTTCAGCCTTTGACTGACAGCAACTAGCAAATCATCACCGGCCTTGTGCCCAAGGGTGTCATTGACATCTTTGAAGTTGTCGAGGTCTAAAAACATCGCCGCGCAGGGGAGTTGGTCGCGCCGAGCACGAGCGAGCATCTGTTCGATGCGGTCACGAATCAACGCTCGATTGGGTAGGCCCGTGAGCGAATCGTGCAGCGCTTGATATTCGAGCTCTGCTGATTGATGTTCGAGCTCCGAGGTTCGCTCTCGCACGAGTTGCTTCGCACGCGCCCGTCCAGTGCCGAGCACGTAGATCAATAGTCCCATCAATAAGCTGAGCGCGATTCCACCAAGCAACAGAAGAGTGGCACCCCCGTTTTCGAAGATTCCACCGCCGGCGACGGCTCCGTAGGTCTCGACGGTCCAGCCGTTGTGGAGACTCGTCATTACCGAGTGCGCGCCTCGAGGGGCGACGCCGCTTGTGAACACCGCATGCGACCCATTTGCGCTGTAGCTGAACTTGACCGCGATATTTGAGTGGCCCTCTAACGCGCGGACCAAGACCACGTTGGGCACAAGCGACATCCCGATCCAGCCGATGAACGTGTTGCGGCGGGCCGCGACGGTGGCCGGTGTGACGCCTCCCCGATAGACAGGAGTGATTACCGACAGCAGCGTCGAGTTCTTGTTCTTGATTGGAAGATAGGCGCTCTTGCCAGAGTCTCGAACCGCAAACTGCACGGTCCCAAAACTGCCCGCTCAAAAATCAAAGCCCGCGGGGAATTTTGTCTGGATCGAACGGGCGAAGTCGGACTCGGCAAAGCAATAGACCGCACGGCTTCCCGGCGGCGACACCTGAAATGTTCCGCCAGGGCCAAGTGGCCCCGCCGGGTTGGCAAGGCTCCGTGCCGCAAAACTCGCGAGCTGTGACGCAGGCACAATCACCGAGTGACCGATGCCTAAGAGCTCCGGGTAACGAGCGCGCGCCTGAACCGAGTTTGCCCATCTCGTAAATTGTGAATTGGATGCATTGGGCGCGCCCGCGGTAAAGCCGCCGGCGCTGACGATCAGATCTCGTTCGTGCTGAATCGCCAACTGCAACGTCGAAGAGATCTCTTTCGACGACGCAGCGAAAGCCATGCGCGAGTTACTCACTGCACCGTGAGCAGCACTCCGCGCCGCGAAGGTCGACCCGACAATTCCGGAAAGGACGATGGCTGCACCATAAATCGCCCACTTACTTCCAATAAATCCGCGGCGTGTTGTTTCTAATGCTCGCTCAGCAGATGGAGCGAAGTCGCTTTTTTGCACTCTGGAGGGCTGGAAGAGAATCATGTTCCAATTGTTATGTACCGTCTACAGAGGCGATAGAGCAGAACGTGTCATTCTCTTCAGCAGAATCGAATCACGCCGAATGGCCAATTTGAACTACTCAGAACGTTCAAGTCGCGGCGATCCCCCACCCGCCGGTCAAAGCCAGTCGCGACCGAAACGTCGTACTCGCTCCAACTTCTCCGCCGCCTGCTTGTCGATTTCGGGAAAGAGGAGCCCATAGCGGTCGTAGGTGAACGCCACGCCGGAATGACCGGCGCGTCGGACGATCTCGGAAGGATCGACACCCGCTGCAGCCATTAGCGCAATGCCCGTGTGTTTGAGATCGTGCGGCCGAAGCGGTGCCCGTCCCGCAGCCTTGACCGAAGGGCGCCACACGTTGGCGCGCCAGTTCTCCGCGTGCCAGAGCCGGTCATCCGGTGTGGTGAACACATATGGAGTTCCGCCGACGCGTGCGACGTCGAGTGATCTCCAGCGGGATCGACGCCCGGCGCTTTGTGTGGCCGGCGAGCGCAGAATGACTCATCTGCGTGAATCGCGTTTTGCGTCGGTTCAGCGCATAACGACGGTTATTTTTGTGAACCTATTTGCCAAATAACGCCGAATACTTGCGCTCGTTCTCGACGCCCAACCATACGAGCTTTCCGTCGTTCTGTCGCGACGCAACCCGGCCTCGTGCATGAGGTGTGCTGCTCGATACGCCCCTTTGTGGGGAACGATGCACGCCGTGAGCTAACCGTTCCCGGCTCCTTTTTTGCGTGTACGTGCCTAACGAGCGAATGAGACGATCAGGTCGCCCGGCCGCGGACCATCCAGACGGTCGCGGCGATGAGCAGCGCCGACAACGCGAGCAGCCAACCGCCCTCGATCCACTGGAATGGCCAGAACCGGCTGGCCGGCTGGTAGCTGGTCCAGAGCGTGTAGCCGTGCTGGGAGAAGCACTGCGCGAATGATCCCAACGACGGCTTGCCCGGCCCCACCGCGGAGGGAGGGCAGAACTGCTGGAGTAGGTCGATGGGGGGCCGGCCGACGAATGCAACCGTGCCGTCCTTGGTCCCCCAATTGCCCGTGATCAACGCGGAGGCGGGCACATTCGGTCTACTGGTGACCAGCGCCGTCAGGTAGTGCTCACGCAGGAATACTCCGACTACGACAGCGAGCCCGGTGTACGCGGCAAGGCTGGCAAGAATCGCGGGGACGACGCGGCGGACGAAGATGCCGGCCACAGCGCCGATTGAGAAGGCGGCAAGTGTCCAAGAAGCGAACGCGATTCCGCGGAGGTCGAAGACGATGGCACCGAGCCGGTTGGATTGACCGTCAGCGATGAACGGCTGGTAGTACCAGGAGAAGAGCAGGCTGAACACTCCGGCGGCCGCAGCCACCACGACCGCGAGCGGAATTAGCTTGGCGAGCGTCCAGCGCCAACGCCCGAATCCCTGGGTCCAGGCGTACCGGAAGGTGCCGGTCTCCAGCTCACGGGCCAACACCGGCGCTCCGACAAATGCCCCGATCAGCGCGGGCACTGCCTGGAGCAACGCTGGGATGATCGTCGTCGTGTGGTCGTAGATGCTCATGAAGTCACTGATCGCATTCACACAAGCAATTGAGCTTGCAGGGCGGCACGCGGTCGCAGCGCCATAGCCGTGGTGCAACTGAAGGCCAGCGCGCCAGAGGTACAACGCCAACGCACCCAAAAGCGTGACTACCCCGGTCAGCGCCAAGCGATGCTGGCGCCAGGTGATCCAGGCCATCTGACGCCATGGCACCGGCCGCAGCGTTGCATCCTCCTCCGGACGCACGGGCACGGTGGTCAATGTGGTCATCTCGTCGCCTCCGACGGTTCGTCGTAACGTCCGCGGACTGGGCCGGGCAGTGTCGCGGCGCCGGGCTCACGGAGATAAGAGAGGGTCAGCTCTTCCAAGGTGAGAGAGTGCGCGTCCCATCCCGGGGGCACAGGATCGGGAGGACCATCAAAGCGAACGAGCAGATGTGCTTGTGATGCAGCACTGGTCGCGTGCACAACGTTCCACTGGCTCGCATAACGCTCGGACTCCAACGCTGGACCGGTGAGTACGCGATTGCGAGCGAGTAGATCATCGACTTCGCCCGCCATCTGGACGGTCCCACGCGAAACGAGCACGAGATAGTCAGCAACCCGCTCGAGCTCTGCAAGGACGTGCGACGACAGCACGACTGAGACACCATCGTCCGCGACCGCGGTCATGACTCTCGCCATGAAGTCATGTCGGGCGAGCGGATCGAGCGTCGCCATCGGCTCGTCGAGCATGAGGAGTCGCGGCCGGCGCGCCAGTGCCAATGTCAAGGCAAGCTGGGCCTGCTGTCCACCTGACATCTTCCCTGCCTTCTGCTTCAGGGGTATGCCGAGCTCGCCGAGACGCTGGACGGCGTATCCCTGGTCGAAGTGGCGATTGAGATTGCGGGTCACGTGAATCAGATCGCCAGCCGAGAGGTTCTTGTACAGCGGCGTGTCTTGAGCAACGAACGCGATCCCGTCCAGCGCGACCAGTGAGCCGGCACGGTGCCCGCCGAGCACCGTTACATCACCGGTGGTCGGAGTGGCAAGCCCGACCGCGATGTTGAGCAGAGTCGACTTCCCGGCACCGTTCGGCCCGACGAGCGCGACGACATGGCCGTCGGGGATCGCCAGCGTGCAGTCGTGTAGTGCTCTTGTGGAACCGTAGGACTTGCCGAGAGCGTGGGTCTCGATGACGTTCATGCCACACCCTCCGCCTCGTGTCGCGCTGCGCCGCGCTGGTCGGCAGTGCCTCCGCGACGCTCACGAAAATCCCGCAGCACGTTCGCGACGAGCGCTGCGATCCCGTCCTCGTCGAGGCCCGCCGCGTCGGCAGAGGCGACCCAGGAGGTGAGCGAACGGCGGAGCTCGGTGAGTTCGGGAAGTGCCACCTGGCCGAGCGTCGCCAGGATGAATGTTCCCTGGCCGGGTCGCCCGACCGCGAGACCCTTCGTCTCGAGTTCGCGGTAGGCCTTAAGCACCGTGTTGGGGTTGATCGCGAGTTCTGCGACCACGTCTCGGACCTTCGGAAGCTGATCGCCGAGCTTGAGGTAGTCGAGGCGGAGCGCGTGCTCGACCTGATGGACGAGCTGCAGGTACGTCGGCACGCCCGAAGCGAGATCGAGGCGGAACTCGATCGGCGAGACTCGCCGCGGAACCACCCTGCTGTTAGCTTTATCTACTGTCATAAGACAATGATATAGCATTATGAGTCGCTGTCAACCGCGACTCGGCAATTGGGACGCGACTGGCCGCCGTGTTCGCGTCCCTCCACCATCCCAAGGCTGTGGGTTCAGTGCGAGCTCTACCGCCAGATCGAACCATATGCACGCCAAGCGAGGTGTGTCTTCGGTCACATCGTGAATTCTCAACCAGACGGATATTTGTTGCGCACGTGATCGCCGATTCTGCGCCCATTGGGTCGGACTCGGAGGGCCCACTGGGAGAACGTTCTGGCGCGCCACCAACCCGGTCGGGGTCACCTACAACGACGTCATTTGGGTGTGTAGGTAAGTATCACGACACCGTTGCTGAACTGCGTGACATCGATGAGATTCAGGGCGGGACCGTTTTCGATTGCCTCAAACATGTGCTGGCCTCGTCCGACAGCGACCGGTGTCATCAAAATGTGGAATTCGTCGATCAGGCCGTGCTCCATCAAGGTGACATCGAGCGAACCGTTACCGTATTTGATTATGTTGCCACCGGGCTGCTGCTTTAGATCGGCCACGAACTAGGCCACATCCCCGTCGATGACCGCCCCATTCCACGTTGCCTCTCGAAGAGTCGTTGATGCCACGTACTTCAGAATGTTGTTCATCCGATCGATAAAGTCATCCGGAACTCCGGAATTACCGCTGGTCATCGCAGGGTATGCCGCTGACAAACCCTCGTACGTCAACCGCCCAAGCAGTAGCGCGTCAGCCGCAAACAGCAATCGCTTGGCGTAGCCATGGTGTTCCTCGTTCAGATATGGAAACGCCCACTGGGGCGACCCAATCTCTCCACCGAGAGAGACGTGGGTCGATTCGATCAACTTCCTCATACAAACTCCCTCCGACGCTATGCCCGCGATCGGGATGGAGAAAGTAGGTCGTCGATTTGTCCGATCGCCTGGGCCATCCCCTCTTGCATGCCCATGCCGAGAAGCATCTCCATCTGAGCGACATCGACGAAGCTGGTTACGGCCGTCATGCGCGTCCCACTACCCACTGCTTCCAACACCATGTAGGCGGACATCGGTTCCACGCCAGGGACAGGTTCACCATCATCGCCTGCGAGGCCGTTGGCGAAGTCGAGGCGACGTGGTCTGTCGATTGCCTCTATGCGCCACCATCCTTTCGGAGTCTCACCTTCAGGTCCGGTCATAAGGTAGCGAGACTCACCTCCGACGAAGAAGTCGTGCCGGATGAACGTGGCGGGAAACGTCGGTGGTCCCCACCACTGTTCAAGCTTGCGCGGGTCCTCCCAGACCTCCCAGACTTGTTCAGGGGTCGAGTCGAATTCGGCGATGACGGTGAGGGTGAGGTTTTCCGCGTCCTTGTGCGTGCTGATAACGGTCATTTCGATTCTCCTTCTGTGGTTGTGAGAATGTCGGAGATCTGGTCGATGCGTTGAATCCAGAGCTGCTCATATGCGTCAATGAGTATCGACGCCTCGCGTACTGTCACCCTGTTTGCATGCACGACCTGCTCGCGACCGCGTCGTTCCTTTGTGACGAGCGCGGCCCGTTCCAGCACCGCCACATGCTTTTGCACAGCGGCGAAGCTCATCTCGTAACGACGCGAGAGGACCGACACCGACTCGCCGTGTTGGATTGTCCGTCTCAGAATGTCGCGCCGAGTCTGATCAGCCAGTGCCTGGAAAATGCGATCGACGTCCTCTTCCGTCAATGAACATTCTACAACCATATAGTTGTAGATTAGTAGGATGAGGAGGAGGGCGCAAGTGAAAAGCGACCCATCCCTAAGGTGTGGTCGGAGCCACTAGCGAACAGATCGACATGCCGAACAACAAGCTGAGGGAGGTGGACGCCGCGCCAGAACGACGGATCGTTATGCATTTCTAAGGCAATAACGCTGAGTATGCACCTATCGTCGTGAGCTGACGCAGTCGATTCCTTCGTTGTTCTGTGTGCGTGTATCCCCAGCCCCGCAGCAATGGGCCGCCTTCGGCCCGGTGCAGTTCGCGGGTGCTGTTATACAGGGAGCGCACCCAGAGGCTCGACCCGCCTCATACCCTGCATTAGGGGACTGAATGTTGCCGCGACCTGACACTCGGGCCCGGTCGGACAAGGACTGGGTACCTGCTATTCGAACGCCCTCTCAGCTCAGTACTTGCCTTTGATCACAAAATACGAGCCTCGGATGGTCCCAGCCAGTTTCGACTTCTGACGTGCGAACTTGAACGAATCAAGCTCCGCGGGAATGTCCATTCCTTCGGAAAGCTTGAACCCTACCGCCCGTTTCGGATCTGGTCCGTCGAGGGTGTACAGGACGTTGATCGAGAGCCCGCTCTCGTAGAACACGTAGGACCAGCGGATGTTCTCGACCTGGAATGTCGTAGCCTCGAGCGCGGGCGACTCGATGACGATGCCCCGCTCTTCCTTAAGGATCCGGTGCACCAGGGCAATCTCTTTCTTGGCTTTGGCGGCAGGCTCAACCGTGAAGACGTGGTCGTACTTGTTCTTGAAGTAGCGAGCCTCGTTCGCTCGAAGGCCGGCCAGCGCAGTCACCACCGGTGATGACTCCAGACCCACGTGAGACACGTTAACGAAATCTACGGAGTAACTCATAGCCGGCAACCATGATTGGCGACACACTTCAGCCATTGTCTGAGATGGACCGATGCTCTGAGAAGTGACGGTCGTCCGGCGATGAGCGATACCCCAGTCATTGCGCCAGCCCTACGCTTGCTCGATCCGCAGCCGATTACCGGCGGGATCGCGAACTGCGGCGTCACGGACACCCCAAGGCTGAGAAGTGGGCTCCTGGATTACCCCCACTCCGGGCGTGCGAGCAATTCTCTCGAAGGTGGAGTCAAGGTCCTGGCAGCGGAAGTGCGCGGGGTATAGCTCGCCTTTTGCGAGCAAGGCTGCAAGGGCATCTCCGTCCTCCTGGGACCGTCCTCCATGGGGTTGGGAGAGCACGATGTTTACGTCAGGCTGGGTGTCAGATCCGAGCGTGAGCCAGCGGAACCCCTCGTTTGAGACGTCGAGCTTGACGGTCAGCCCAAGGGTGTCACGGTAGAAGACAAGAGCGGCTTCCGGATCGTCAACGGTGATGTGAACGGTGCTCAGGGAAATGGTCATGCGCTAACGATAATCCGTAGAACAAACAGACTCTTCTTCGAAACTGCTCTCTTCCCTGCCCGCGGGGCTGCCGCCCTTGCGTGGTCGGGTCATCACCATCATCTGACAGGGCGACACGACCCGGAGCCCCTCGTGGCCGCGAGCCTGGTACCTCAACGGCGACTCACCGACGAGTTCCGTGAAGCGAGTGGAGAACGAGCCGAGGCTCGTCCAACCGACGGCGAAGCACACGTCTGTGACGCTCAGATCGCCCCGACGTAGCAGCGCCTTCGCGCGCTCGACACGTCGAGTCATCAGGTAGGAATAGGGCGACTCGAAGTACGCTTCACGGAATCGGCGGCTGAAGTGCGCCGATGACATCGATGCCGTGCGAGCGAGCTCAGCGACATCGAGAGGCTGCGCGTATTCGCGATCCATTTGGTCTCGCGCCCTACGCAAGCACCGCAATTCGTCGAGATCAACGCCCATGGACAACCATTCTTCACCCTCTCGGTGATTGCTGCGTAGCGTCGTTGACGACGCATGCCTGCCCGGCGGCGAAGATGGGGCATGGGTGCTGGTTGAGGACACTTGAACACTGTCCACCGGCGAGGGACGCGCCGCAAGGAGCCACCTGCAGCGGCTCCGGTCCGATTGTCCGATGTCCGCTGACCGGGTCCCTCAAGATTGAACCCTGCGGCCGGCCTTGACGGGCCCTCCCTGATCAACTCCAGGGTTGCAACCGCCAGTCGGAGAACGTGCACGTCGGCCCTCCGACACAAACCCCCACGAGGGACCTCCCTACGCCCGACTACCCAGGTTCAATTGCAGCACGAGCGACAGAACGTCTCATACGCGTCATCACCGATTCCCTTCTACAGGGGACGAATTGCTACTGATAACGACGGATCGGTAACTGGTTTTGACGCGGTTGCGATCGGTCAACTGTTGCCAGTCACGCTGATCGCGCAATCGAGGGCAAAAAACTTGTAGACATTCAGGTCGACCATCCAAGTGCGATGACAGCACCCCTGTCTATTGTTGGCCCGTGCTCGCGCGATCAGCCACTGCGAACTTTACGAACAGATGGCCCTGCCCACAAACGAGCAAGGTCTGGGAACAGTTCGCTCGGTGCCAAGCCGAATGCCTCGGCGAGAGCTCGGACCGTACGCATATGCGGCGTCCCGATGCCCGACTCGATTCGTACGACCGTGGCCCGACTCACACGGGCAGCGGCAGCAAGCTCAATCTGAGTCCAAGGCTTCCCTGCCCTGGCAATACGTACTCGATCTGCAAGTTCCAGAACCAAGTCGAGGTTTTGAGAGTCTTCAGTGATCACAGAATGATACATTAACGAGCTATACTAGCAATATGAATGATGCACAAATGAGCTACCAGCTGGCCGCGTCAGAGCCGTTACTTTCTCCCCTTCTGGAAACAGGCGGCGCTCCCATCTACCGAACTTATGTGGCTGATGCACGTCACATTCCTTTACCCGACGCCTCAGCAGATCTGGTGTTCACCTCTCCGCCATACTGGAAAAAGCGCGATTACGGGGTGAAGGGGCAAATCGGCCAGGAGGACACTCCGGCTGAATACGTAGATGCAATGCTTCAGTGTCTCACCGAGTGGGGTCGGATCCTTAGACCAACGGGTTCCGTTTTTCTCAACGTTGGCGACACTTTCTTCAAACGCACACTTGTCGGCATTCCGGGGCGGGTTGAGGCAGCTGCTGTTGATGCTGGTTGGATCATCAGAAACCGGATTATCTGGACAAAAGAAGGTGGTATGCCTGAGCCGGCCAAGAACCGGCTTGCGAACCGGCATGAGTACATAATCCATCTCGTAAAAAGGCACACCTACTACTACGACCTCTTTGGTTACTCCGAAGCTTTTGGTAATGGTGCAAACCCCGGAGATGTGTGGTCAGTAAATCAGCAAAGAAACATGGGCGAGCACTTGGCTCCATTTCCAACCGAGCTGGTCCGAAGGACGGTTCTGCTCGCGTGTCCAGAACAAGTCTGCAGCCAATGTGGTCGACCCCGTGAGCGTATCGTGCAGAAGACTGGCCGCCTCAACATGTCTCGTGTTCAGGCAAGGCGCGCAATGGAGCTCGCTCAGGAAGGTGGGCTCACCGAGGCTCACATCGCAGCGATCCAGGCAACCGGCATCTCTGATGCTGGTAAAGCACTCCGCGTACAGAACGGTACCGGCAGGAATTCGGCCGAAGTGAAACAACTCGCTGCGGAGGCGAAGTCAGTGCTCGGTGGTTATTTTCGCGAGTTCACTTTCCCCATTCGCGAGACGGTTGGATGGACAGACTGCGGACACGGTGCGGAATTCATGCCAGGAGTTGTGCTTGACCCGTTCATGGGCACTGGCACCACGTTAGACACCGCCTTTGAGATGGGACGAACTGCCTTCGGGGTCGATCTGAGCCCAGCTCTCCAGTAAACTCATCCCGTGGCGGGTGCGGATGGGCAACAACACATTTGGGTGATTACTATCGTCGCCGTTCAATCCTCTGTCGAAATGTTGCTGAATCGAAGGGTTCATCCCGGCTTCCTTGGCTATTTGCATTACCGACAAATTGCGGCTGAAAATGGCAAGAGCACTGGTATCCAGCCGGAAATTCACCGCCTCGAAAAATACCTCAAAGTCCCAGGTGGACCTTCAAACAAACCGTATTTCCGCCCTATTTGGCATCAGGCCAACAAGGCGGGCCGTTCGTGGATGAATGACAATTTGGCTGGCAGTTACCAGAAATCCTCTCTCCGGCCCAATCAACCCTTGACCCGAGTCGTGAATGTTCCGGCCACGGATGGAATCGACCTGCCTGCCGAACATTGGGTTCTTGCCCGCGAACACCTCCTCTACGGAGATCGACTTCCAGCGCTCGCCCTCGCGGGCTATTTGCTCAGAAATTTCGGTTTTTATTCTTCAGAGCGCCCAAACGCCACAAATCTCATCGGGTCATTTCGCGACGAATTCGGTTATGCATCGCGAAATGACGATGAGTTCGACCACCTCTTCTCTTCGGATCCGGTCCCCGGTGTGACAACTTGGTTCGAGCAAACAGGTTCATCTTCGGATGAACCAACAACGGTAGGTACTCGGGTATCAGCTTCGACAAAACTCTCTAATCATGACAACTGACACACCAAATTCGCCACTTGCGCGAACACAAGTTCGGGAACTTTCCGCGCAAGATCTCAATCTCTTTGTTCCGGAAAATGCGACTTATATCGCAAACGATGCCACTGAACACCTTGAGGATCTCGTGTTGCAAGACAACGACGATATTTTGCTAACAACAAACCAGCTTCTCTCTGACTTTGGGGGGGTCATCTTTGTTGGACCCCCCGGCACGAGCAAGAGCTGGTACGCCTCTGCAATCGCAGTGACGTTAGCTAAGGGCAAATCAGAACTCGTCCGCTTTGTCCAGTTCCACCCGTCATACCAATACGAAGATTTTGTTGAGGGCTATATTCCCGACGAAGAAAATGGGGGTTTCGTACTCACCCCCAAACATTTGCTCCAGATGTGCAGAGTCGCGGTAGAACATCCGAATGAAATGGTATTTATAGTTATCGACGAACTCAGCAGAGTCGACCCAGGCAGGGTATTCGGCGAAGCTCTCACCTACATCGAAAAAAGCAAACGGGGACTGAAATTCAGGGTCGCCTCAGGAACAGAATGTTCGATTCCCGCGAACCTTTACATACTCGCAACAATGAATCCACAGGACCGTGGAGTCGATGAAGTTGATGCAGCATTTGAGCGTCGATTCGCCAAAATCCAGATGGATCCAAGCAGAATTCTGCTGGGGCAGTTTTTGGAAGAATCTGGGATGCCAGCAGATTTGAGACGTCGCGTAGAGGTCTTCTTCATGACTATCAATGGCAGGGCTGCTCAGACGCCCGCGGCAGCTATTGGTCATACCTTCTTTAGGGGAATCGGGGATGAAGCGTCACTTCAGGCGCTTTGGGACCACCAGTTGCGATTCCTTTTGAAGAAGGCGTACGTCATCGACCCACACGGATACGCTGACGCCGAGAAGAGCTGGAACCAAATTGTCCCGTCAAAGTCTCCAAGCGACAGCGCTGACACCACCACCGCCTCACCTGAAGACTGACAAGTGGCTTTGACCGCCAACGACTCGACATATTCGTCGAATGGCGTGCCCGAATCCGACAACTCTGTGGAGCGAATCATCACCGTCAAGGAGTTCGAGCAGTTTGAAATAGAAACTGAGCTCCTTTTTCGAGATGGTCTCGTGGATATCGAGCCCAATCGGACAAAATACGTCACGTTGAGCGCCAAGAACGGGCGCCTAATGATGCAGGCCAATGGTTGGATTGGAACTATTCCGCTCAACGAATCAATCACACTTCAAGTCGTCCCAAGAACTCCTCTCCGCAACCTCACAAAGATTCTGCTGATCGCGGGATACATCCCGGAACGCTTGTCGAATTCGCTACGCCGCTATCTTCCTGAAGACGACCTTAGCCATGACCTTCTTGAGCTTTATGCAAAGTCTATTTGTGATTTCGTTGACCGAATCGCACAGGACGGCCTGATACGCGACTACCGCCAACACGAAGAGGCGACATCGTTCCCGCGCGGGCGCATCATGATGAACCGCACCGTGACCACCCTCCAGGCGCGAGGTACCACTCACCGTGTTGCTGCAAGCTGGTTCGAACGAACTGTCGACATCGATTGCAACCGCTGCATCAAACATGCCTTATGGTTTCTTGCGAAGACACGAAACCGAATTCCAAACGTCGAAGCACATTTGAGCCGTCGCCTCAACCGTGCATACCAATTGTTTGAGAAAGTTGAACTCGATACGTCGTTGAATTTTCTGAGCGACCCTTGGGTAACCGGAAAGTTGACACTCCCGGCAACAAGGGCTTACTACCGAGATGCGCTCGACCTATCGGTGGCAATTGCTCATCAAGAGGGAATCAGTCATGAGAAGAGCGGCGAATCAATCCCTCTTTCGTCACTTGTAATCCAGATGAGCGATGTATTCGAAAGTTTCATATATCGAACCCTGGCGACTGACGCGGAGCATAGAAACCTTCCGGTTAGCGTACTTGGCAATCCAAATGATGAGCTTCTGAGTGCAGGAATGTACATTGAGGCGGAGCCAGACGTCGTCGTGAGACCAGTGCCCCTAGGCTCAAAATCTCCTGTTGTCGTAGAGGTGAAATACAAGCCTGCAAAAGACCGACCCGACAGAGACGACCTCGAACAAACCATTGTCTACGGGCTCTCTTACGAATGCAAAGACGTCGTGATCGTTCAACCTAAAGGACGCGGCGGGTTCGTCGGACACCGCTGGATTGGTGCTATTGGCGACATCGAGATTCACCAATACATTATTGATCTATCGGCGAATGATCTACGCCAAGAGCAGACAAGATTGACTGACTTTGTCATGTCGCTGGTCGATGCCGCGCGCATTTCAGTCGCTTGAGTACAAGTCGTCTGCAATCTCGCCAGAGGAGTGCTCATTCTTTCGGTCCCGTTCAGAACCTATGCGCGCAATACGCGGCCCACGGTTCATCTTTGGTGTCGGATCTTCAATAAGATCAACCGGCAAGAGATACTCCCGATCACCGAAATTGGGTAGCACTCGGATACCAACAACGCCGCACCACGCCAAGTAATCCTCAATGCGAGCATATCGCTCACCCCGAAACAGCCGCTGCATATCGCGTTCCTCTGCTCTCGTAAGTGGGGGCACACTTTTTGCGGGACCCTTATCTGGACCGTACGCAACTTTCAAAGCATGCTCCTTCACCTGTAGAGCAAATGTTGTCAAATGTTGAATCTGCTCGACACCATGCATGGTCCTACAATTCGCAATAACGAGGTGCTGGTAATACGACGCCTTGACCGCGATATTTTGGTGCGGTTTCCACGGTTTCCAGCGAGCAGCCACAGTTCCAAAATCGGAAGGATTGGTAAGGAAGTCCCTAGGACCGTTACTTTTCGAACTATTCGGTGGGTTGGTCACGGAATAAACGATACGTGATTCGGGTGGCAGGAGCCATGGTTGGCTCCTCGCGACTGGTCATGGAACCCACTACCTCTTCATGGTTTCCAGTGCCAGTTTTGCGCTCTTGGCGCCATTCATTTGCGGATCAAGAATTGGTGCATGAAATCGCACAAGAGTTTTGGAAAAGGTACGTATCCCGTTTGGGAACGCGGCCCGGCATACGAAACCATCTGGGGGACTCGTAACCCGAAGAATGTCAAGACGCCGACGACAAAACTAGCTGCCCGTCGTGCTGCCGCAATCGAAGCTGTACGACCTTGGCGCGACTCACTTCGCTTCGCTACGCCAACCACCGAGAAGGTCGATATCAAGCCCGACTTCAAGCTTGACAATCGTCTCCAAATCAGCCCAGGCGTCGCCCACGAGAATTCTACGAACGGTGGAATGTGGAACGCCGGTCAGTTGCTGGATGGAACGGAAGGACTTATCCCCGATAGCGGTCCTGAGGCGACGCGCCACAACCTGAGCCGCAGCAGCAGAAGCACCATTAGCAGCACCATCGAGCCAATCCCCACTGACCAATTGGTTGGGTTTTGCCCGCTGGAGTCGAGCCATGGAAGCACGCTAGAACACGAAAACGGCGCAGGGGTAGACAGGGTGTATCAATCATGATACGACGTCAACCCATGGTCGACCCGCTACGCAAGCTCGATGAATACATTCCTCAGGGCCCAGCAAGAGCTGTTTGGCCGGAGATTGGGGACTTCGCCCGCTCTTTGGTCAGAGAGTGCATTGGTAAGACGCCTTATGAACCCAGCATGCTCATTTATGTTCTTGCTGGCCACATTGCTTGGTGCGTTCGGACTGCCGGATTAGAACTCGACCGCTCAGTCATCCTTCACCCTGACGTCATCGAAGAATCAATCCTCGCCCGAGGCAAAGGCCTTTCTACCGGGACCGTAGGTAACTGGCGTTCTCTTCTCTATGCAATGGCTCGTCATCTGCTCGGGCCCGGTGTCATCCCGCCACGACTAAGCGTCATCCAGCAGCCACACCCCACAGCCCCTCATTCTGCTGAGGAAATCGTCCAGCTTCGTAATTGGGCAGACGGCCAGAGCACAGAGACGCGTTGTCATGACGCAAACGTCTTTATCTCGACTGGTTTCGGTGCTGGTCTAAAGGATTTCGAACTACGTGACCTAAGAGTCGGCGACGTAACCATTGACAGCGACGGCGTCGTTCTCTACATCCGTGGACCTCAAGAGCGTGCAGTCCCAGTGTTGTCCGATTGGGAAGGGCGGTTTCAGGAGTTCATTGATTACCTGGGCCATCCCGAGCGTTACCTGTTTCGGCCAAATAGAGCTCGAAACGGACGACTCGTCTCTGCAAGCTTTGTAACCCAGACAAATGGAATTGCTCCGCGCACAAATCTCCAAAAAATGCGCGCAACGTGGATTGTTCGCCACCTCACTGCACGCACACCGCTCCAGGGGCTCCAAATTGCAGCCGGTGTCACGAGTCTTGAATCTTTCAGCCGATACATCCGCTTCGTTCCAGAACTTGAAGCCGATGAGTTCCGAAAAATGTTGCGAGACGCGCGATGAGCTGTATCCCTGTCGCCTTTGAAAATTCACAAGAACTTTCAATCTTAGATTTCGATGACGTCGATGTGCTCCCTGACCCGAACCACAACGAAGAAAGTATCGCCGACTCAAGGGTGCGACGAGCAGCCCGCATCGTAGACTCGGCGACAATCAACGGGAAAAGCATTCTCGACCAGCTAGAAATCTGGCGAGAACAAGACCGACTCGCAGCGCTAGAGGGGCAGGATTCTCCAGCAAACCTTGGTGGTCGACCCAGAAACTTGCTCTCAGTCCGAGCAGTATTGGTCGCGCTCGTAGTACTAGCGCTAGACCAGAAGCCACTCCTGTTGACCAAGGTTTATGAACTTCTCACCAAACGCATTAGCCCCAAGATGTGCGACGAAATCGGAGCACATTTCAGAATGCACGTGATAACAGATGGCTCAGCAAAGCATCAAAAAGCTATTAAAAATGCGGACTACGCGATGATTTGGCGTCGCATGCAAGACATTCTTGAACCAATTGAACCCTACGAATACCCTCGGAACAGAAGACTCACAAACGCCGAATTCGCCAAATACAAGGCGAAATGGTCGACTCCCGAAAATATGGCAAATATCGAAATGAAATCTGACCGCCTCGACTTAATCACGGGTGCACTTCTTGACGTGACTTTTCTTTCGATTCCCCGCGATATTCGTCGCCGGTACAAGGGAGCTATCGCCATTGACGAGAGTGCACTTCCGCTCGCCGCTCGCGGTCCCTCAAAGCGTTCCGACAAGAAATCCATCGAACCCCATGGTGAGTGGGTCATGCGAAGTGACGAAAAATCAAAACTTGAACAACTCGCCAAACTTCCTGATGGTTTATTACGTTCCAGAACGCGCACAAAATACGCGATGGGGGCAATGATGGCGGTAGCGGGGTCGTCGGACCCAGACAACCAGGACTTCCCAGTAATCGTCACTGCCTTAAAACTTGGACCTTATGTTCACGACATTTCGCCGCGAGTGGCAAGCGTTCTCAAAAGTTTGTCCCGACGCGGTTATCCTGCTGACCTGCTTGTCGCTGACCGAGGAATTCTTCCCAATGCCAAGCCGGAGGATGTCCAACTTCTCACAAAACAGCTCGACTATCTCATGGTCTTCGACTATCGAAAAGACCAACTAGGGAAGATGGATACATACGAAGGAGCCATTCTCGTTGAGGGCCAATGGTACTGCCCGATGATGCCAAAACCACTCATCAATGCAACCATTACGTTCCAAGCTTCTGCGCAGACAGATGCCGACTTCACAACCTGGATGGACCGACTCATTCAACGCCAGCGATACGCCTTGCGTCCTAATGAGCGCTCCCGACCCGGAGAATCAGTCGACATGGTGTGCCCGGCCTTTGGGCCCAGTCCTACCGCTCGGTGCGAGATGCGACCGACGTCTCTTGACCGTAAACATGCCGGCAAAACCCGCATTCCCGTGACTCCGACGAGCCCTGGAAAGATTTGCACCAACAAGCACACCGTCGCTTTCCCGCCAAGTGCAGGCGCAAAATACGCCCAGACATTTCCTTACGCGTTGGAAAAATGGGACAAGGTTTATCGACTTCTCCGCAATTACGTTGAGGGCTACAACGGGTACATGAAGGACCCTGCGTACCAAGACCTCGGTGCCCCGGGGCGTCGTCGCCTACGTGGTTTAGCAGCTCAGTCTCTTCTCAGTTGCCTGGGTCTTGTCGCTGCCAACCTGCGAAAGATTGAGACTTTCATTGCAGAGGCCGAACCCACAAGCGAAGGTGTTCTTATCAAAATCTCTGAGCGAAAGCCGAGTCCCCATCGGCTGCGATACGACGCCTATTTTGACGACAGCGATTTAGCGAACGCTCGGAGTGCCTAACTCCGAGCACCACGGGAATAACAACAGGGAATTTGGCGCGCCCAAAAACTAATCAACGTGCTCAAGCCCTTTACTGATCACGTAATTTAAGACAGTTTCGCAAGTTAGTCGCTCGACGATCTCCATCCGGATCAGCATTTCCCCAGCAAGAAGGCCCTTGAGAGGGGTTTCGTAAATCTTTCGGTCAGGTTTTACAAATAACCCTGCGTGGGCGAGAGGGGACTTGAACCCCTACATCCTTACGGACACAGGAACCTGAATCCTGCGCGTCTGCCTATTCCGCCACTCGCCCCAAGCAGCAGTTCAGGATAGCCCGCGATAGATACGACAACGACAGCGCAGGTAGTGTTTAGCAAATGGGACTCCAGCAGTTCGAGCGCCGGCTCGAGCGTTTGGTAGAGGGAACGTTCGCGAAGGCCTTTCGCGGCCAACTTCAGCCAGTCGAACTCGGCAAGCGATTGACGCGCGAGATGGACCTCCATCGCGCCGTGTCGGTGCGCGGACTAATCAGCCCGAATGCCTTTGATATCAGCCTTGCTCCCGACGATTTCGAGCGGTTCGGATCATTTCTCGATGTCCTCGCAGAGGAGCTCGTCGAGGCCGCTCAGGAACACGCTCGCAGCTCGAGATACAGCTTTGTAGGGCCCATCGAAGTCGTCATCGGCAAGGACGCCGCGCTCAGCAAGAGCACCTTTACGATCGAGTCTTCGGTGATTGAGGGGGAGGAAGTTCTCGTGGGGAACGTCGTCCTCGAAGATGGACGCCGGATCGGGATAGGAAATACACCAGTTACGATCGGTCGTCTGGAGGAGTGTGAAATCCAAATCAATGACACCAACGCATCACGTCGTCATGCCGAACTACGACGGGAGAGTGGATCGATCGTGCTCATTGATCTCTCCTCAACGAACGGAACGCGCGTGAACAACGTCATTATTTCGCAGCACCGCCTTGTAAATGGCGACGTCATCTCCATCGGCACCACGACTTTGCGGTTCGAAATGAACTGACCGGATAGTTCTCCATGACACACGGGCTTCTCGAAATACTCAAGTACTTCTTTCTAGTTGTCCTGTGGCTTTTCTTTATCTACGCCGCGCGAATGGTGCTCGTCGATGCGCGCCGGACGCGCGGTGCTGGATCTCGAGCCAGCGAGCTCCACGAAGATCGACTTGACCGCAAGACTCCGTATCGACTTCGCATCACTGAAGGGGAGTACCGAGGCGAAACAATTGAACTTGTCGGCGAACTGACCTTTGGACGCTCCCCGTCATGCAGCGTCAGTCTCTCTCAGGACACTTTTGTCTCCTCGGTGCATGCGCGTATATTTCTCCAGGGGTCAGATGCAGTGGTGGAGGATCTTGGCTCAACAAACGGAACCTACGTTAATGAGGCGCGAGTCGATGAACCCGTCATCGTCGATCGTGGGGATCGAGTACAGATCGGTAGCACTGTGCTCGAGGTCCGGCATTAAGGTCACGGATTCCTGCCTTGACCATTCTTTCTACCGCCAGTGCCACCGAAGTCGGGAACACTCGGGCAACGAACCAGGACGCCGTCTACGCCGGTGAACGACTCTGCATCGTCGCAGATGGCATGGGTGGTCACGCCGGCGGGGAGGTGGCCGCGCAGTGTGCAGTATCTGGATTGGTAGAGGCTTTTCAATCCAATGCAAGCGCAAAAGGACTCCTCGCTGGGACCCGGAAAGTCAACAAGGAGATCTTTGACCGGGCCTCCGAGGTCGAAGAGCTTCACGGAATGGGGACCACGCTGGTCGCGATCGCACTGCTACCCCATCGCAGTGGAGACAGAATCGCGCTGATCAACGTCGGAGACTCGCGCGCGTATCGACTCGAAGGGAGCGAGCTCGAGCGACTCACGGAAGATCACAGTCTCGTGGAGGAGATGTTGCGTCAGGAAGAGATCACCGTCGAAGAGGCAGAGGTGCATCCTTACCGTCATGTGATGACACGGGCGATTGGAATCAACGAACGTGTGGAAGTCGACACGTGGACGATCGTGCCAAATCCCGGAACGCGATTCCTCCTGTGCAGCGACGGACTGACAAATGAGTGCTCAGACGCAGTCATCGAGGAGATTCTGGTTGCAAACGCGGAGCCGGCAGATGCCGCATACGCACTCATTCGACGCGCGCTGGACCACGGAGGCAACGACAACATCACCGTCATCGTCGCCGACGTTGTCGCCGGTGAACAGCCACTGGCAACCGTGGCTGGACCTGGACAATCTCATCTCTCCCGGGTGAAGATGTCTGCCGCGAGCGAGCGGCGCGCCAGACATTCCAGAGAGCGTTCAGGACAAAATCTGGGGGAGCAGCTCGTCACCTTTCGAGTCGCGTTGTTCAGTTTCGTGCTCACACTCGTACTTGCCGGAGCACTTGGATTCACCATCTGGTTCAATAAGGCGAGCTATTTCATCGGCATCGATCACCAGTATGTGGCGATCTACAGCGGAAGACCGGGAGGCTTTCTCTGGTTCAAGCCCAGTTTGATGACGACGACTCCGCTCAAGGCCAGCGCGGTGCTTCCCGCGAACCTGCCGCTCATCGAACAGGGAATGCTCGAACCCTCATACGCGGTAGCGCAACACATCATCAAGAACCTATCCAGCGAACAGGCAGCAATCGCGGCGCTGAATACTTCGAACGCCTCAAGCTCTAGCAATGGATAAACGCATTCGCATAATGCTGGTCGTGCTCACGATCTGCTTCGCATTGCTCTTTCTCCAACTGAATAACCTTCAAGTACGTCAGGCGGCCGCGCTGAACGCCTCGCAATACCAGCCAGCTCCGGCGGGCGTGACCGACCCCTATGCGGTCGCGCTTGGAGAAATTGTCACTGCAGATGGACACATCATGGCCTATTCAGGTCCAAACAATCCGAAGGACCAGTACGGCCCCCAGAGGATCTACCCCAGCGGTTCGCTTTTCGCAGAGATCACCGGCTATTACGACGTGGTTGATGCGAACTCGACCGGCCTCGAATACCAGTACAACCAGTATCTTGTGAAACACCAGGCGAGCGCGAACTCACTGCACGGACTGCTTACGGAACAGTCAGGGACAGACACGGTTGCGACAACGATCCTCTATTCGTTGCAACAGGTTGCGGCACATGCTCTCGCTCCCTATAGCCAGGGTGCAGTCGTCGCAATTGACCCACAGAATGGCAACATCCTCGCGATGTACGGAAAACCCAACTTCAATCCCAACCAGATGGCCGGACACGACCCCACCAAGGTCGCTGCCTATTACAAGTCGCTTGACCCGAGCAGCGGCGCCTCTCCCCTCGTCAATGCCGCGACAGCACGTACCTACAATCCGGGTTCGACGATGAAGGTCGTCACAACCTCGGCGATCTTTGATCACCATCCAAGCATCGAAACTCAGATCTTTCCCTATCTCACCGCCTTGAAGCTGCCAGAGACAAATCTCCAACTCCACAACTTCGCAGGCGAGAATTGCGGCGGAACACTCGCCAACGCGCTCGCGGTCTCCTGCGACACCAGCTACGGAGAGATCGGACTTGAACTCGGTGCCAATGCGCTCTCGCGGGAAGCGAATGCATTTGGATTCAATCGGAAGCCGCCGATAGACATCCCCCCGAGTGAGGTCGCCACTTCATGTTTTCCCCCAATTGAAAACACCGTTTACAACGTGAGCGACTGTCCTCCCGAGAGCATCGCGTCGATCGGTCCAAACAACCTTCCCGGAGTGGCTTACTCGGCTATTGGACAGGAGAACGTCACCGAAACGGCGCTCCAGAATGCGCTCATTGTCGCAGGCATCGCAAACGGTGGTGTCATCATGACCCCGCATCTCATGAGAGCGATCATCGACAATCAAGGGCAGATTGTGACCATCTACAGACCGCACGCCTATCTCAATGCGACCTCCCAGGACACCGCCAATGGAGTTCGCCAGCTGATGCTTGGCGTCGCCAAGTTCGGTACCGCATCAGGCCTGTTTCCCGCGAATCTCCACATCGCCGCGAAGACCGGTACTGCAGAGACGGGACCTGCGAACTGTTCATCGACCTGGCTCGTGGCATTTGGACCTGCGGCAACAAATGACATCCCCAATATCGCGGTCGCGGCAGTAGTCCCGGCTCAGTCCGCGATCGGATGCTCGGAGACCGGTGCTGGCATCGCGGGACCTATCGTTGCAAAGGTTGTCGACTCGTATCTTCTCGGTGCGAAATGAACTGCTCCATAGCTCCAATCTCAAGGGCAATCAAGCCAAATGGCCCACCAAGACTGCGTAGGCTGTACGAGGCATGACTCAGACCCCCTCCTCGATCTATAACGGACGCTACGAACTCCGTAGCCAGATTGCCCGCGGCGGTACGGCGCACGTCTACCTCGCACATGACATCCTGCTCGATCGGCCCGTTGCGCTCAAGGTCCTCTATCCGGAGCTGTCGACCAACAATTCCTTTGTAGAGCGCTTCCGTCGAGAGGCTCAGGCAGCAGCGAACCTCTCGCATCCCAACATCGTGCAGATCTTTGACTGGGGTGAATCAGAGGACACCTACTTCATCGTGATGGAGTACATCGATGGTGAACCGCTCTCCTCGATCATCCGCACCCAGTCGCCGATCGCTGCCGACCAGGCGGCCGCTGTTGCCGCGGATATCGCCAAGGCGCTCGGATACGCACATCGTCATGGCGTGATTCACCGAGACGTCAAACCAGGAAACGTCCTGATCACTCAAGATGGTCAGGTCAAGGTGACCGATTTTGGCATCGCCCGCGCTATCGGCGCGGACGAGCAGGTCACACAGACTGGCCTGGTCATGGGAACTGCGACATACTTCGCTCCCGAGCAAGCACAGGGCCTCGAGGTCGATGGCAGGAGCGACATCTATTCGCTTGGTGTCGTGCTCTACGAAATGGTGACAGGACGAGCTCCATTCACGGGAGAGACGCCGGTCGCAATCGCCTACCAACATGTCCGCGAACAACCCGTCCCTCCAAGATCAATGAATCCAGCTATTCCCTCGGCACTCGAGGCGATCATCTTGCAGGCGATGGCGAAACTTCCCGCCGACAGGTTCCGCAGCGCCGACGAGATGCGAGCCGATCTTGATCGATTCGTCCGCGGCCAGACCGTTCTTGCACATCCACCAGTCGAGACATTTACCGGCCCAGCGACGGCGGTGATCGATGCAGAGGCAATCAACGCACATCTCAACAGTGAGAAAGAGTTCGAAGATGACGACGAAATCGTCGAACAGCGCGCGACCAACACCCGAAAATGGCTGATCGGAGGCGGAGCGCTTGCCGTGGCGATCATCCTTTTGATTATCCTTGGCGGTCAGGCACTCGGATACTTCGGAGGGGGTGCATACTTCGCCGTTCCGGACGTCAAGGGAATGAAGCCTGCCACCGCACTGCGTGTACTCAAGAATGCCGAGCTCATCGCGCGGACCAGGACCGTCGTCGGCAATATCTCCAACCAACACACCGTCATTGGTCAGAGTCCCACGTACCCGAACACGGTGCGCAAAGGCGCCAAGGTCCTGCTCACCATCGCGGGCCCGGCTCCAACCGCTTCGATTCCCCGTGTCGTGGGCAGATCGCGGATCACTGCCGAGCGCGCTCTTTCGCTTGCGGGATTTCGATCGAGGTCCCTACCAGTCGGCCTGCCAGGCGTCAAACAGAACGTTGTCGTCAAGGAGTCACCCGCAGGTGGTATCACCAAGCCGAAGGGCACTCTGGTGACCATCTCCTACGTACAAAATCATACCGTCATCGTGCCGATGATCATTGGAGACAACGCTGCGAAGGCAGGAAGCGCGCTTACGAAGGCGAACCTCCGAGTTGGTTCCACAGGTTCGCAGTTCTCCCAGACGATTCCGAATGGAAATGTGGTCTCGACCACTCCTGCTGCCGGAACGGTCGTACGCGCGGGAAAGACAGTCAACCTGATCATCAGCTCTGGGCCTGGGGTCTCCGTTCCATCACTGATTGGACAATCTCAATCCCAGGCAGTGACAACAATTACCTCGCTCGGTCTCGTTGCCAAGAAGGGTGCTCCGATCGGAACGACGATTGCGGGCTACATCGGAAACGTTGCCGCGCAGCGAGTGTTGGGTTCGAACGCACGTGTTGGCGACCAGGTGGCACCTCGGAGCACCATTCTTTACCGTATTGGAGTCTCGACGACTCCGAGTACCACAGGTACGACTGGGGTCACCGGTAATTCCGGAACGACCACGACGACGACTTCACCCTTCCCTGGCTAGCGACGACCCCAACAGTCGAAGCTGGTCAGTGAGCGACAGATCTTGAAGAGGCTGCCTGATGCAGAAAATTGCCGATCAACGTATGACCGGATTTGGTAAGAATCGACTCGGGATGGAATTGAACCCCCTCAACGGGCAGCTCGCGATGGCGAAGGCCCATAACGATCCCATCTGTTGTCGTCGCGCTGACGATCAGGCATTCCGGTACTGATGCCCTATCGACGATAAGCGAGTGATAACGCGTCGCGACAAACTTTGGCTCAAGCGAGCGAAACACCCCCTTGTTATCGTGACAGATGATCGAAGTCTTTCCATGCATCACCTCTGGGGCACGCACGACCTCGGCGCCATAAATCTCTCCGATGCACTGGTGGCCAAGACACACTCCAAAGACCGCAACTCCCTGTTCGGCAAAGTATTCAATCGCGGCGCGCGAAATTCCGGAATCTTCGGGCCGGCCAGGACCGGGAGAGATCAGGATGCCATCGGGATCGAGCGCCTTAATCCCGGCCACATCGATCTCGTCGTTTCTGACCACACAGGGCTCTGCACCAAGTTCGCCGACATACTGCACGAGGTTATAGACAAAACTGTCATAATTGTCGATCACCACAATGCGCGTCTTCATGCCAGAGACGCTACCCGCAGCCAGCTCTCGCCGGACAACGCGGGGTGAGAAGAGTGCCGCGGTCTCCGACTTTGAGCCGACCTCGCTTTCCACCTCTCACGAAGTCAGCGATATGGTGAAAGGGTGACAAAGATCTCCGAGCGACGGATGGGCAGCAAAAATCAGAACAAGGACCACCGGCGTGGCCGCGCACAGGCCAAGGGAACCGCGCCAAATGCCTCGAAGCGTTACACTCCACCTGTGCCGCGCGAGGTCAAGCGCAGCCCAGCTTGGTTTCCCTGGATGCTGTTGAGCCTGTTCATCGCAGGGATCCTCGCAGTCATCGGCAACTACGCCTCGTTTTTCCCTGCCAGCCCAAGCAACTGGTATACCCTTGCCGGTCTCGTCTGTATCCTCACCGGCGCACTTGCCGCCACCTACTATCGCTGAATCGGTAGGAGACGAGCCACCTCGACCTCTATTTGGTGCGAATGTAACGGCCAGAAATCACAATCGAAATATCACAGACTTGTAATTCTCCCCAGCGTTATCCACAGCTGGGGATGAACGACACGGAATCCCTTCCCAAACTTTTACCCACGGACCCGCCCGTCCCAGGCACCAAACATCGTATCGATCCGCCCGATCTCACGACCGCGGCCGAATATCTCCTCCGGGCGCCCGTTTGCACCATTGGCAAAAGCGGACCCGAATCCACACGTCTTCTCCCTCTGAGCTGGTCCTCACAAAGACATCTCGACATCACCGATAGGCCTCCGCCACGCTTATGCCAGTTTCAGGTGAGTTCAGTCGGCTTTTTGACAGGTCGATGATTGGGTAGCGGCGCGTCTAGTTTTCACAGAGTCGATTCTTCGGATTTCGTGACGGGAGGCGCCGATCACCTCGGTCGCCTCGGCCTCGATGAGGGCCTGCAGGACAAATTCGACGCTTTGTCTCACAAGATCGATATCTTCACCTGCACGTAATGCATCGAGCATCGCGTATGGGTCAAAATCATGTTGGGGCATCGGTTTGAACTCCTTGTCGTATCTATCAGGACACGTCAAGATTCATTCCGATGGTCCACCTTGTAGCGGATCCTCAGCGCTATTTACACCACGATGCGGGACGCCAACACGTGATGCGTCAACCCCTCAACGAAAATATTCCACGGAAGGTCCGGTAGGAAACCAGCAAGCGCGCTTCGAGACTTTCGCCAACACACCGCCCAAGGAACGGAGCAGGTTCACCGTCGAATGTGTCAGGGCACAGGCGTATGCAAGATTATCGAGGGCGCGAGACTCGACAGATGGCGCCGTTGTAGATCTCTCACACGGCTCATCACCAAGTAGGAGTGCTTATCTGAAACACTTCAAAAGAGCGCATCCCTTTATGACATGGCTCAGGTTCGTGTCGTCGGCGGCTCGCCGGGAGCAAAGTTCCCCATGTCTGCACCGATCTTCTGGCCGATATTGGTCACATGGAGGTGAATCTCATCGAGAAGGTCCGTATTCTTCTTGACCTGCGAAGTAAGTGCGGTGTTCTCCGCGATGAGCGTTTTGATGTCGTCCGTATTGTTCGCCGTATGGAGAGCGACCTCGGAGGAGATCGAGTCGGCGCGCTTCGCGGCAATCAATAAGGCGGCGGCTTGTACGCCAGCCATCATCGAGAGGAACAGGTTCAGCAAGATGTATGGATAAGGGTCAAATGCCTTGTGATGAAGGATGTGTTCGATGACAAGGGTATTGACAAGGGCCCAGACAATCATCACAGCAAAAAAGCCGAATACGAATGGCCAGGACCCCATCATGTTGCGCATCCGATCTGCAGCTCGTTCGCCCACAGAGAGTTGATCTCCCGTGCGTACACCGGGGTGCTTGTGCCAATGAGCTTGCCATGCAGAGTTTTTCACGATGACGATTCTCGCGCGCATAGGGGGCAAAACGAAGAATGACCCAAACGTCAGCGAGCCAGCGACAGCTGCCGTGAACCATTAGCGAATCCATATCCACACAGCCCGCGACAGCCAGGACGACAGGCGGAACCCAGTTGACGATGCCAAATCGAAACCGATCAGGGCCCGCGTAGTCCGGATGTCCGATCACTCGATTGAGGTGAGTGAGATCACCTGCTGACTCCAAAAGGTGCCTTAGTGGCTTGCAACCTCTCCGAGTGCTTCATCGATGCGATCATGGAATCGTGCACCGAGATCCTCGAGTTTGAGGTCAACAAGATCGGAAACGATCAATCGATCTCCCCCTACGGTTCCGATCTCCATCGCGCGAAGACCCTTTGCCCGCGCCGCGGAGATCAACTCCGTAGGGCAAAGCGTCGCGACCAGCACGCGAGAAACGGACTCGGAGAAGAGCTCGCGATGATCGACAATCTGATCAACTGCGCAACCAATGCCAGAGGCAATACACATCTCAGCGAGCGCGACCCCGAGCCCGCCATCGCCAATCGTGTGAAGACCGTGCACAAGGTCCGGCGCAATCTCCAGGGCGGCCTCGTCGCGGACACAGGCGGAGACAAACTCGCAGAGTGCTCTATGGATGACAAGGTTAACCTCGTCGATCTGACCACTGCGTATCCCGTGGAGGTCACGCGCCCATCTTGAGCCTGCTGCATTTGCGCTTCGCTCTCCGAGGAGCACGACGAAGTCACCATCGCGCCATCCAATCGATGGAGGACGGTGCTTGATGATATCGATAAGACCTATGACCGCCACGGTTGGCGTGGGGTCAATATCTCTCCCTGCCGATTCGTTGTAGAACGAGACGTTTCCACCAACGACTGGTATCGCCAGTGCGTCACATGCCTCTGCCATGCCATCGATCGATTCCGAGAGTTCCCACATCACCTGAGGATGCTCGGGATTGCCAAAATTCAGGCAGTTCACCAGGGCTAGCGGCGTTGCCCCGGTCGCGCTGACATTGAGAGCGGACTCCGCGACCGTTGCACGTGTACCACGACGCGGGTCTGTCGCGCACCACGCAGGGTTTGCATCGCTGCTCATCGCCAGTCCCTTTTGCGATCGCTCGATTCCTGGACCGGCAAGACGGAGCAGCGTAGCGTCCGCCTCTCCAGGAGCAAAGATCGTATTGACAAATAGCTGGTGGTCATACTGGCGATAGATCCACGCGGGGTCGACCAGCATCGACGCGAGATCCTCGGAGTAATCCGGAGAGACGAGAGCATTGGCGAGACCCCCGTCGAGACGCTCGGCGAGATCAGGCGGCGCAACCATCGGCCTGTCATAAAGCGGAGCATCGTCAGCGAGGGATTTCGCTGGCACATCCGCGAGTACCGCACCCCCTGGGCCATCGAGAACACGAAGATGACCGATCCCATTTTCATCGACACCCGTGACCGTCGCAACAATGGTTGCCTCGATCTCCCAGCGACGACAGACCTCAAGAACCTGATCCACAGCCGAGGGTGTAATGATCGCGAGCATGCGCTCTTGCGATTCGCTCGTCATCACCTCTATGGCACTCATCCCAGGCTCGCGTCTTGGAACCGCACGGACATCAACATCCATGCCGACACCACCGCGCGCCGCGGTCTCGCTCGTCGCACAGGCAAGTCCGGCACCACCGAGATCCTGAATTCCGACGACAAGCTTCGCATCAAGAAGCTCGAGGCACGCCTCGATCAGCCGCTTCTCCTCATAGGGATCTCCTACCTGGACCGAAGGACGTTTAGATCCACCCTCATCATCACGAAAACCTGCAGAGGCGAGAACACTCACGCCGCCAATACCGTCACGCCCTGTACGAGATCCGAGCAGCACGCAGAGATTCCCGGCACCCGAGGCCTGACCGAGGACGAGGCGGTCAACCGGCAAGACACCGAGGCAGAAGACGTTCACCAGCGGATTGCGCTCGTAGCTCCGGTCGAAGGTGATCTGACCACCTACCGTCGGCACCCCAACACTGTTGCCATAGCCCCCGATACCGCGAACAATGCCGTCGAGAAGATACCTGCTGTGGGCATCCTCGAGAGGTCCGACGAAGAGCGGATCCATCAGCGCGATCGGGCGCGCTCCCATGGTGAAGATGTCCCGCAGAATCCCACCAACCCCGGTTGCCGCTCCCTGATAGGGCTCGATAAAGGAGGGGTGGTTATGACTCTCGATTCTCAATGCAACCGCGACGCCGTCGCCCACGTCGATCACGCCGGCATTCTCCCCGGGTCCAACGAGCACATGTTTCGCCTTGGTCGGGAGGCGACCGAGATGAATCCTCGAGGACTTGTATGAACAGTGCTCGCTCCACATCACCGAGTACATCGCGAGCTCGACATCGGAGGGTACGCGTCCAAGAATCTCGATGATTGAGCGATACTCCTCGTCAAGTAGTCCAAGAGGAAGATGACGCCGATCATCTGAAATGAGCTGAGTGATATCGGTCAGTGGCATCTGCCCTATACCTGGCCCACGACGACGCGACATTTGGCGAATGCCTCGACAGAATGGACGAACGATCTGAGTAACGGCACGCCGTCGGCCGAACCAACAACAAGATCAAAGGCACGCTCGGGATGTGGCATGAGTCCGACGATGTTTCCCGTCCGGTTCGTTATGCCCGCGATGTCATTCAGCGATCCGTTGGGGTTGTTCGCATAGCGCAGCACAACTTGTCCACTGGACTCAATTTCCGAGAGAGTCTCCGCGTCACAGATGTAATTCCCCTCACCGTGATTGACGGGCAGTCGAAGACGCGTTCCCGCGGCTACCTCTGCGGTGAGGGCAGATCGATTCGAAGCGACCTCGACCGTGACAGTCTCACAGACAAAACGCATTCCTGCATTGCGCATTAGCGCGCCAGGCAACAGCCCGGCCTCGGTAAGCACTTGAAAACCATTGCAGATTCCCAGTACCGGACCGCCAAGTTCTGCAAGACTCGCGACCGCCTCCATCACCGGAGAAAACCGCGCGATTGCCCCACACCGGAGATAGTCGCCATGCGCGAATCCGCCGGGAATGATCACGCCATCGAATCCTTCGAGATCATGCTCGTGGTGCCAGACGATTCGCGCGTGAGCACCAATCCTATTTATCGCCTCCTCAACATCAAACTCGCAGTTCGAGCCGGGAAAACGAATGATCGCAATATTTTCGTTCATGACGTCTTCGTGGGAACGATCGTGATCTCATAACGTTCGATGACCGGATTTGCAAGCAGTCGATCGCACATCTCCTCCACCTCTACCCTCGCACTCTCCGTATCGTCAGCCGAGAGACAGAGGTTGATGACCTTCCCGACGCGCACCGACGACGCACCAGCGAATCCAAGCGCACCAAGTGCCCTCTCGACCGTGCGACCCTCGGGATCGGCGATACCCTCGACACCACGCACAAGCACGCTGACGTCAAAGTTCATCGATCATCCCCGCCCTGTCCGCCCCACCATTCGGCGAACTTTCGACCCGACAGCGTCTCATATGCCCGGATGTAACGCTCGCGCGTCTCGGCGATCACCTGCCCAGGGATCTTGGGCGGAGTCGAAGCCTTGTCCCACCCCGTCGATTCAGCCCAGTCACGTACCGGTTGCTTGTCATAGGAGGGCGGCGACTTCCCTTCGACAACGGCTTCTGCCGACCAAAACCGGGAGGAGTCCGGGGTGAGAATCTCGTCACAGATCGCAAGCTCGTGGTCGATGAAACCAAGTTCGAACTTTGTATCCGCAATGACAATGCCGCAATCAAGAGCACGTTTGGCGGCGCTGGCATAGGCCATGAGACAGATATCCCTCGCGCGCTCCGCGACCTCTCCTCCGATGAGTTCCACGGCCTCGACATATGAGATGTTGATGTCGTGACCCTCGGTAGCCTTGGTCGAGGGAGTAAATATCGGCTCTGGCAACCGGGCAGATTCGCGCATTCCCGCCGGCATATCCGTGCCGTGGACCTTGCCAGTCGACTGATACTCCTTCCATGCAGAGCCAGAGAGATAGCCGCGCACGATGCATTCGATCGGCAGCATCGCGGCGCGACGTACCAGCATTGCGCGCCCTGCAACACCCGGAATGTCGTCAGCACCGATAGGAAACTTGGCGGGATTGGTGGTGATGAGATGCGTTGGCGCGATGTGCCCAAGCGCCTCATCCCAGAAATCCGTCATTGCGGTGAGCACCCTTCCCTTGTCCGGGATTGGCTCCGCGAAGATGACGTCAAAGGCAGAGATGCGATCCGATGCAACCATGAGAATCTGGTCCTCGCCCGCGGCATAAATGTCACGAACCTTGCCCGAATAGAGACGCTCCAACATCAAACCTCTACCTCCTCAAGTGCATCGATTGTAAGATGGGTATAACGCAACGCGCGCTCGAGATCAAACGCCTCGTCAAGCACTTTTGCGATGCGATCCTGACCAAGCAGTTCAACCAATTCGACGTCAGATTCAAGCACCGCGCGAAACGCACTTCGCTGTTCAAATGCAGTTCGGGCATCGCGCTGAACGATGCGATATGCCTGATCCCTCACGCAACCCGACGCGACGAGCGCTAAAAGCACGGGCTGACTGAACACGAGACCGTACGACCCGACCAAGAGGTTCTCGCGCATGCGAGCCGAATACACGACAAGTCCATCGATAAGTCGGGTCATTCGGCGCATGACGTAATACGCGAGAAGGCTCGCGTCCGGAAGGACGATCCGTTCCACGCTTGAATGGGAGATATCGCGCTCATGCCAAAGTGCGACATCTTCAAGTCCTGAGAGTAGATAGCCACGCAGAACCCGGGACATTCCGACGAGTCGCTCGGCAATGATTGGATTGCGCTTGTGCGGCATCGCGGACGAACCCTTCTGGTCAATGCCAAAGGGCTCTTCGGCCTCCGCGACCTCACTGCGCTGCAGATGACGAAGCTCCGTCGCGAGTGCCTCTACGGTCGCACCCACCGAGGCGCACGCGTAAAGATACTCGGCGTGTCGGTCACGCGAGAGAACCTGTGTCGCGGGTACGGGGGTAAGTCCCAATGCCGCACACACGTGTGCCTCGATCGCTGGATCAATATTTGAATACGTCCCGACGGCGCCCGATAGCTTGCCAACTGCGATCGCCTCGCGCGCTCTTCGCAATCGAGTACGATCCCGGTCGGCCTGAAGACAAAAGAGCGCAAGCTTCACACCAAAGGTGGTCGGCTCCGCGTGCATTCCATGTGTACGCCCAAGCATGGGCGTCTTCGCGTGTTCGAGTGCGCGACGCTTCAGCGAGGCAATGAGATCACTCGATGCCGTGATCAAAAGATCTGCAGCCTCGACCAGCGTCGCGCTTAACGCAGTGTCAACGATGTCGGTCGAAGTGAGGCCATGATGGATGTACGATCCCTCCGGAGCACCAATCGCCTCCTGGGTGATGTCGACAAAAGCCGCAACGTCGTGGTCCGTGACGCGTTCGCGATCGGCGGCACGGGCGATAAAATCAGCATCGATGCGCGGCGCGCGCGACCTTGTCGCTGCACCGTATCCAGCGGGGAGCACGCCGAGTCTCGACCAAGCTTCCACGGTCAGCAACTCGATCTCGAGCCATTTCGCAAAGCGGGCCTCGTCACTGAAAATTACGGTCATCTCTGGCAATGAGTAGCGGGGAATCACATCACGATCCTTGCCTCGTACCGAGTGACACCTGCGCCGCCAAGGCAGCAATGTCGTGGCGAAACTGCGCCCCGTCAAACGAGATCAACGAGGTCGCCTCGTAGGCCCTTTCGCGCGCACGGACAAGATCCTCTCCCCTCGCGCTCACACACAGCACCCGACCGCCCGCCGTGACGATATGGCCCTCCCCGTCACGACGCGTCCCTGCATGGAAGACCTTCACGCCTTTGACCGTACCGGCTTTCTCGAGACCCTCGATGCGGTCTCCCGATCGCGACGTTCCCGGGTATCCATGCGCCGCAAGAACAACGCAGACCGTGGTCTCCTCCGAGATCGTCGGAGCGGTCAGACGTTCGCCATTGGCAACGCGAAGACACAGCTCGGCGAAGTCGCTCGTGATGCGTGGCAGGACGACCTCAGCCTCTGGGTCACCGAAACGGATGTTGTATTCGATCAATTTTGGGCCCTCCGGCGTAAGCATGCACCCCGCATAGAGCACGCCGCGGTAATCAATTCCCTCCATGGCGAGCTGGCGAAGCGTCGGATGGACGATGCTATCCATGATCTGACCGACGACGATGTCTGAGGCGACCGGAACCGGAGAGTAAGCGCCCATCCCCCCGGTGTTTGGACCCTGATCTTCATCGAAGACCCGTTTGAAGTCCTGTGCCGCCGGGAGCGCCACTGCATCGGTATTCGCACAAAGCACCAGTAGCGAGACCTCGGGGCCGGTCATCGCCTCCTCAATCACCACGCGACGTCCTGCCTCTCCAAAAGAGGCACCAGAGAGCTTCTCGCGGACATCTTGACGCGCCTCGTCAATGTCTCGTGTGACGAGTACCCCTTTACCAGCCGCGAGTCCATCGGTCTTGATGACGTAACCGCCTTCGAGGGTGGCGAGGAACGCGTCGGCTAGAACAGGGTCGTCAAAGGTCGCATAACGCGCGCTGGGAACATTCGCCCGCAGCGCGAGATCTTTCATGAACGCCTTCGAGCCCTCGAGTCGCGCCCCGCTCGCTCCCGGCCCGAAGACGGGAACGCCTCTCGCCCGAAGCCGGTCGGCAAGCCCTTCAACGAGTGGGGCTTCAGGCCCGACGATGATCAGGTCAACCTCGAGTTCCTCGGGGATCGTATCGACACAGGCAATCGAATATCCCTCTTTTGAACGTTCCGGCATTCCCGGATTCCCTGGATTGACAATTACATCTGCGGTTCTCGCAAGCGTCGAGGCGATCGCGTGCTCACGCGCGCCCGATCCGACTACTCCGACAATCATTTGCTAAAGCGCACGTACTGTTCGCGGCCAGGACCAACCCCGACGTAGCTGACCGGAATACCCGCGTGAGCCTCAATACACTCCACATAGTTACGCGCCGCCTTGGGAAGATCCTCGACCAGGGTCGCGCCCGACAGATCGTCCTTCCAGCCAGGAAGCTCCTCGTAGACCGGCTCGACCCGGTGCAGTACGGACTGGTGATACGGCACCCTTGAGAGTTGCTCTCCATCAACGCGGTACCCGATGCAGATCTTCACGGTATCGAGATCAGAGAGAACATCGAGCTTGGTCAGCGCGATCTCCGAGAGCGAGTTGAGCCGCACCGCCTGGCGCAACATGACCGCATCGAACCACCCGGGACGGCGTCTTCGACCGGTATTTGTTCCATATTCATGCCCGCGTTCGACCAAAAGGTCAGCGATCTCGCCGTCGACCTCCGTCGGGAACGGCCCCGAACCGACCCGAGTCACATAGGCCTTTGCAATCCCCACCACCCGCGAGATCTCTCGTGGACCGATGCCAGTTCCAACACACGCCCCTCCCGCGGTGGGGTTCGAAGAGGTGACGAAGGGGTAGGTTCCGTGGTCGAGGTCGAGGAAGGTCGCCTGGGCTCCCTCGAGCATGATGTTCTCTCCGGCCTCGAGCGCCTCGTGAACGATACTGACCGTGTCTCCGATCATCGGCGCGATGCGCGGAGCGAGTCGATGAAGATAGAGATCCGCTATCTCATCACGATCGAGAGCAAGCCGGTTATAAACCTTCGCGAGCACCGCATTCTTCTCGCGCACCGCGACGTCGAGCTTTTCAAGAAAGATCTTCTCATCGAGAAGATCTTGCACACGAAGTCCGATACGCGCTGCCTTGTCCGCATACGCAGGACCGATTCCGCGTTTGGTGGTTCCCAACTTGTTCTTGCCAAGGGCCCGTTCGGTCGCGCGGTCGATTTCGTAGTGATACGGCATGATGAGGTGCGCGTTGCCCGAGACGACGAGACGACTCGTGTCCACGCCACGCGACTCGAGCATGTCGCACTCAGCAAGAAGCACTGCAGGATCAACCACGACCCCGTTGCCGATAACCGGCACGGTATGCGAATAGAGGACCCCACTCGGAATCAGCTGCAGAGCGAAGCTCTCACCGTCTACAACGATTGTGTGACCGGCATTGTGACCGCCCTGATAGCGCACCACCAGGCGCATGTCTTTGGCGAGAAGGTCGGTGAGTTTGCCCTTCCCCTCGTCACCCCACTGTGTTCCGACCACCACGGTCGCGGGCACGAGACTCCCTCCAGTCCGACGCCAACAGGTACTCCTGTGGCGAGATGTACCTTACAAACGTAGTTCGCCGGCACAAGTGGAGGAGTCCGATCCGCTCTCATGCTGGCATATTTCACACTCTTGCAACGATTCGAACGGGCGCGCGACCATCGTCGAAAACACTTGGTCAATCAAGGGAAAATTCCCCGTCGACCACGTTCACATGTACCGCGGACCCTTCGGGAAATCGGCCATTCAAGAGGGCGAGAGCCAGTGTGTCGCCGATTTCGCGCTGGATGACCCGGCGAAGAGGGCGAGCGCCAAAATCTGGATCGTATCCGCGCTCCGCGAGCAGGGCCTTTGCCGCCGGCGACACCTGCAGCACGAGACCGCGCTCCGCGAGTCGACTGTCGAGCTGACGGAGCTGAATGTCAACGATACGCGCGAGGTCTTCACGATCGAGCGAACGAAAGCGGACGATCTCGTCGATCCGGTTGATGAACTCTGGTTTGAAAAAATCGTTCGGTTCGCCTCGCAGGTTCGAGGTCATCACGAGAACGGTATTCGTGAAGTCGACCGTCCTCCCTTGACCATCGGTGAGTCGCCCATCGTCGAGCACCTGCAACAAGATGTTGAAGACGTCCGAGTGCGCCTTTTCGATCTCATCGAGCAGCACCACGGAATAGGGCCGACGTCGAATCGCCTCGGTGAGCTGCCCTCCTTCGTCATAGCCGACATACCCGGGGGGCGCACCGACAAGCCTTGCGACTGCGTGCTTCTCCTGATACTCGCCCATATCAATTCGAACCATCGACTTGTCGTCGTCAAAGAGGAACTCCGCAAGGGTACGTGCGAGCTCGGTCTTGCCGACGCCAGTCGGTCCGAGAAAAAGGAACGACCCGATTGGTCGATTCGGATCAGAGAGACCGGCACGCGACCGCCGGATTGCATTCGAGACGATCCGCACGGCGTCATCCTGACCAATAACACGTTCATGCAACTCATCTTCCATCTTGATGAGCTTTTGCACTTCGCCCTGCATGAGACGGCTGATCGGTACCCCAGTCCAGCGCGAGACGACCTCGGCGATATCCTCCGCGTCAACTTCTTCCTTGAGCATCTTCTGGTGTTCCTGAAGATCAGCGAGCCTCCTTGTCGCTGCAACGATCTCCTGTTCAACAACGGGGAGTTCGCCATAACGAATCTCTGCTGATGCGCCAAGATTGCCATCGCGCTCGAAACGTTCCGCGTCTCCGCGACGCGATTCCAGACGCTCCTTCCGCTCACGGATCGCCATGATCGCGTCGCGCTCGGACTGCCAGTGGACCGTCATCGCCGTCTCTTGCTCACGAAGATTTGCGAGCTCCTCGTCGATTCTGGCGAGACGCGTCATAGAGGCGACATCAGTCTCCTTGGCGAGAGCAACTCTTTCAATCTCGAGCTGGCGGGCGCGACGGCTGATGATGTCGATCTCGGTCGGCATCGAATCGATCTCGATACGTAACTTGCTCGCGGCTTCATCGACGAGATCGATCGCCTTGTCAGGCAGGAACCTGCCTGAGACATAACGATCAGAGAGCACCGCCGCTGCGACGAGCGCTGCATCCTGGATACGCACGCCATGATGGACCTCGTAGCGTTCCTTGAGCCCACGCAGGATCGCAACGGTGTCGTCGACCGAAGGAGGCCCGACATAGACAGGCTGGAAACGCCTCTCCAATGCGGCATCCTTCTCGATGTTCTTTCGATACTCGTCGAGCGTCGTCGCCCCGATCATCCTCAACTCGCCACGTGACAGCATCGGCTTGATGATGTTCCCTGCATCAAGAGCACCCTCCGCTGCGCCTGCACCGACGATGGTGTGGACCTCATCGAGAAAGGTGATGACCTGGCCCTCGGACTCAGTGATCTCTTTCAAGACCGCGCGGAGTCGCTCCTCGAATTCGCCACGATATTTCGCGCCGGCGACCATCGCAGAGAGGTCGAGAGCGATCACTCGCTTGTTTCGGAGTCCTTCCGGCACGTCACCCTCAACGATCCGGTTCGCAAGTCCTTCGACGATCGCGGTCTTGCCGACACCAGGTTCACCGATGAGGACGGGATTGTTCTTCGTCCGACGCGAGAGCACCTGGATGACGCGCCGGATCTCCTCGTCACGGCCAATGACGGGATCGAGCTTGCCCCGCCTCGCAAGGTCGGTGAGATCTCGCCCGTAACGCTCGAGTGACTGATACGACTCTTCGGGATTCTGTGTCGTCACCCGGTGGGCGCCGCGCACCTCGCGCAACGCGCTGAGCATTTTGTCTCGACTGACCTCGAGCTCATCCGCGAGCGCGAGCAGGAGGTGCTCAACAGATAGGTATTCGTCGCCCATCTCGCGCTGCGCCTCCTCGGCCCGTTCGAACGCGCTGAGGAGCGTCCTTGAGAGTCCCGGAGGTGCCGAGCCATAGACCTTCCCCAACGACCCGAGTTCATCATTGATGTGGTTTCGGGCCATGAGCGGTTCGATGCCGAGTCGATCGAGGATGGGAATGGTTACACCACCCTCTTGATTGAGAGCCGCCATCAACATGTGCCAAGGGGTGACTTCCGCGTTCTTCAGCGTCTCGGCAAGACGCGTTGCCTCCTGGAAGGCCTCTTGGGTCTTGAGTGTCCAGCGGTTCGGATCAAGCGCCATGTGATCCCCTTATCTCTTTACGCGCGTTTCGTACATCACTTGCGCCTCCTGACCGGCAAGAGACCAGTGCGGAGCGGTACGAGATCGCGTCGGTACTGGCGGTGCGTCGCCTCGACTGTCTGGCGCGCGAGCTCGATTGCGTTGACGAGCTGCTCGCTCACCTTTGCGATCTGCGCTTCGAGAGCAAGTATCCGGCGCACGCCCTCGAGGTTGATCCCCTGGCCGGTGAGCGCTTGGATATGGGCCATCTGGGCGATGTCCGCGTCACTGTAACGGCGCGATCCTCCAGGCGTCCGATCGGGATCGAGAAGCCCCTTGCGTTCATAGATACGCAGAGTCTGGGGATGCACACCCGCTCGCTCTGCCGCGACAGAGATGACATAGGTCGTCTGAGTGTGCGCCACCTTGCGCTCTCCAGTCACGCTCCTCACACTCCTAGGTGCGAGCGCAGGCCGCCCGACATGGTTTTGCCGAGTGCCTCGATCGCCTCTCGCTGTTCATTGGTGAGATGTTTGGGAACATCGACCTCGACAGTGACAAGAAGATCTCCCTGGTGACCCCCTTGATGCATCCCCCGTCCGCGGACCCGGAAAATCCTTCCGCTCTTGGTTCCTGCGGGAATCTTGAGCGTGACGGAACTGTCGAGCGATGGAACGGTGATCTGTGCACCAAGTGTCGCCTCGGCAAAGGTAACCGGAACCACGAGCGTCAGGTCGCGCCCTCGCCTTCCAAACAACGGATGTGCCGCGACGCTCACCATCACGAAAAGATCGCCCGCGGGCCCCCCGTTCTTGCCTGGTTCACCACGCCCTTTGATCCTGATGCGCTGACCGTCACTGACCCCAGAGGGTATGCGCACCTTCACCTGACGGTCTTTACGTATTGATCCCGTACCAAAACAGGTCAGACACGGATCGATCACCGTTGTCCCGCGGCCGTGACATTCGGCGCACGGAGTCGAGAGAGAGAACAATCCCTGATTGTCATTCGTGACGCCCGTGCCGCCGCACACCGCACAGACAACCGGCGTCGTCCCTGGCTTTGAACCCGACCCAGAGCAGGTCGGGCAGGTGACATTGCTCGCGACATTGACGGTCGTCACCAGCCCTTCGACGGACTCGTCAAACGAGAGGTGCAAACGGGCCTCGAGATCAGAACCACGCTGCGCGGGTGAACCTGACCGCCGACGGGAGTTGCCCTGTCGAAACACGCCACCGAAAAGATCACCGAGGTCATCGACGTTGAAGCTGAAGCCGCCTGCGTTGTGCGTGCCGTAACCCGCGCCTCCAAACCCAGCGGCAGTTGGACCCATCCGACGGACTTCGTCATACTCCTTGCGCTTCGCGGCATCGCCGAGAACGTCATAGGCAGCCGAAATCTCCTTGAAGCGATCTTCGGTGCCAGGATTTGCATCCGGATGGAACTGCTTAGCAAGTTTGCGGTACGCGCGCGTGATCTCCTTCTCGGTCGCCCCCGAGGAGACACCGAGCACCTTGTAATAGTCCTTTTCGAACCACTCGCGCTGTGGAGCCATTGACCTTCCTTACCCGCGCACCTGAACCATTGCAGGACGCACAACCTTTCCCTTCAACTGATATCCAGCACGAAGCACCTCGGAGACAATCACCCCGCCCTCGCCGGTGTCGTCGTCGTGTTCGAGATGCGTCACGGCATCATGGATATTCGGGTCAAATGCAACTCCGGTTGCATCAATCCGTTCGAGACCCTCTTTGGAAAGAACATCGCGCGCCAGAGCGGCGATCTGGGTGAGTGCCAGACGATCGACGCCAGCCTCTTGCGCGGAACTCTCGTGGTGAGCGAGTGCGAGATCCAGCGCATCAAGCACTGGGAGGAGCCGCTCGAGCAATGACTCCGTGGCGCGCATAATCGACTCGGCCTGCTGACGGGTGACGCGTTTCCGGTAGTTGTCGAATTCGGCCTGGAGCCTTTTCAACGTATCGAGATACTCATCGCGCTCTCGCGTGACAAGATCCTCGTCAGTGGGTCCTCCCACAACCTCACTAGGCGGCAGGTCAGACTCCTCTGCCGCCTCGATCACCGACTCATCGAGGTCGAAGTCGCCGCCATCCACGGCCACTTCGGCCTCTTCGTTCACCGGGTCGCGCTCTTGCGTAACTCCATCATTGGTCGAGGCGTCGTCCGCTCCGGCACGAGCGTCTCCCCATTCGGAGGAGGCTTGATGCGCACTCATTACGCATCTGCACCTTGGTCATCGACGATTTCTGCGTCGACGACCTCATCGTCGGATGCTGCCGAAGCACCCGACGACCCAGCGCTCTCCTGCGAAGAGGCCTGCTCATAGAGTCGTTGGGCAAATGACTGCGACGCGCTGACCAATGCATCTGTCGCGGTGCGAATCGCCTCGACATCGCTACCGGCAATTGCCTCCTTCAAGGTCTTGAGCGCGGACTCGACCTTGTCTTTTTCATCTCCCGTAAACTTCTCACCCTCGTCCTTGATGAGCTTCTCGGTGCGATAGACCAAAGTGTCGGCGCTGTTGCGTGTCTCCGCCTCCTCTTTGCGGCGTCGATCCTCGTCCGCGTGCGCCTCCGCGTCACGCACCATCTTCTCGATATCCTCCTTTGGCAACGACGACTGACCGGTGATGGTCATCGACTGCTCCTTGCTCGTCGCGCGGTCTTTGGCAGACACGTGAACGATGCCGTTCGCATCGATGTCGAAGGTGACCTCGATCTGGGGAATTCCTTGCGGGGCCGGAGGCAGGTCAACAAGCTGGAACTTGCCGAGCGTCTTGTTGTAGCTCGCCATCTCCCGCTCGCCCTGGAGGACATGGATCTCCACCGAGGGCTGATTGTCCTCGGCCGTGGTAAAGATCTCCGAACGCTTCGTTGGAATCGTCGTGTTGCGCTCGATCAACCGGTGCATGATGCCACCTTTGGTCTCGATCCCAAGACTCAGCGGTGTCACGTCAAGCAGGAGAACATCTTTGACCTCGCCCTTCAAGACTCCGGCCTGAATCGCCGCGCCAACAGCAACAACCTCATCGGGATTCACACCCTTGTGCGGTTCCTTGCCAGCGAGCTTTTCGACAAGCTCTTGGATTGCGGGCATGCGTGTCGACCCGCCAACCATGACGACGTGGTCAATGTCAGTCTTGGACAGTCCAGCGTCCTTGATCGCCGATTCGAAGGGAGAACGACAGGCCTCGACGAGATCCGCAGTCAATTCCTGGAACTTCGCGCGCGTCAACTTGAGATCGAGATGTTTTGGTCCGTCCGCAGTTGCGGTGATGAAGGGAAGGTTGATCGTCGTCTCCTGGACGGCGGAGAGTTCGATCTTTGCCTTCTCCGCTGCCTCCTTGAGGCGCTGCGTTGCCATCTTGTCGGCGCCAAGGTCAACACCTTCGGTGTCCTTGAACGTCTTGATCAACCAGTCGATGACCCGTTGATCCCAATCATCTCCACCGAGATGGGTATTCCCTGATGTGGACTTGACTTCGAAAACGCCGTCACCGATGTCAAGCACCGATACATCGAAGGTGCCCCCACCAAGGTCGAAGACGAGCACCGTCTGATCAGCGCCCTCTTTGTCAAGACCGTAGGCAAGCGCTGCAGCGGTCGGTTCGTTGATGATGCGAAGCACCTCGAGTCCAGCAATCTGGCCGGCCTCTTTTGTCGCTGTTCGCTGTGCATCATCAAAGTAGGCGGGCACAGTGATCACTGCCTGAGTGACCGTATCGCCAAGGAACGCCTCCGCGTCTCGCTTGAGCTTTTGGAGGATGCGCGCCGATATCTCCTGTGGGGTGTAGTCCTTCCCGTCGATATCGACCTTCCAGCCTGTTCCGATATGGCGTTTGACCGACCGAATCGTACGATCTGGATTGGTGATTGCCTGACGCTTGGCGACGGTCCCAACGAGCACCTCGCCGGATTTCGTGAATCCAACCACCGACGGTGTGGTGCGCTCCCCTTCGGCATTTGGAATGACCGTGGGCTCACCACCCTCGAGCATTGCGACAACGGAGTTCGTCGTCCCGAGATCTATTCCTACGGCCTTTGGCATGTATTTGCCTCCATCTTGTTGGTTTCTCCGCCTCTGTTGGCACCAAAGACAGGCTCCCCTGTGCTCGGCCCCAAACGTCGTGCAACCAGTATAGCAAAGTTGAGTCGGAGGCTATCAACTTTTTCGACCGGGCTGGCCGCAGGTATCACATTCATGCCCCCTGATCCGCCGCCGCGTCAAAAGACCCTCTCTCAAATGGTCCTGCATGGCCAAATTTCAGCCATTTCCAACCCTTTTTGGTACTTGATCAGGGACTTTACATGGGGTTAACAGCGGGGAAACACAACATTCTCGCGTCTGGCACATCGGCGAAATGCAGCACTTTTACGATCACCGCATCACTTAAGCGCCGCATCTGCGGTTAGACGGAAGGAGAGCGGATGTATTTCCCGTATCCGACATGGCTCAATGCAGGAGACAACTCCTGGCAGATGACGGCGGCGACGCTCGTCGGTCTGATGAGCCTCCCAGGCATTGCCGTGCTCTACGGCGGACTGGTGAAGAAGAAGTGGGCGGTCAACACCATGTTGATGGCCTTCGCTGGCTTCGCCGCAGTCCTCGTCGTGTGGATTTTCTGGGGCTACAACATGGGCTTCGGCACGCCATTCCACCTCGGTGGTTCAAGCTCAAATATCCTGAACGGATTTCTTGGTCATCCGGGTTCAATCACCGGTCCTGGTCAAGAGACCCATCAGGCGTTGATCCCGTTGCTCGCCTCAGCGAGCCCCGCCTTCCACTTCCCAACCGCAACGCTCGCCTATTTCCAGTTCGTCTTTGCTGCGATTACGCCACTGCTCTTTTTGGGAAGTGTGCTTGGCCGCATGAACTTCAAGGCGTGGCTGATCTTCGTGCCCTCATGGACGACCTGCGCGTACACGGTCAACGCGATGTTGATCTGGGGCGGTGGTTACTGGGCACAAAAGGGTGCACTTGACTACTCCGGTGGATACGTCATCCACCTCGCGGCTGGCGTATCCGGCTTTGTCGCTGCATGGGTGATCGGTCCTCGACTCGCAAGAGATCGTCAATCGTTCCCACCGACCAACCTCATGCTGGTCGCCGTGGGTGCGGGAATCCTCTGGCTGGGATGGAACGGATTCAACGGCGGAGACCCATATTTCGCCGGTACTGACGCTGCTGCCGCAATGCTCAACACGAACATCTGCACGGCCACGGCACTCCTGACCTGGGTCGCCTGCGACGCCTACATTGGGCCAACAAAGAAGCCGACATTCCTTGGCTCGATCAACGGAATGATCGTCGGACTAGTCGCGATCACCCCGGCTGCCGGATTTGTCAATGGAAATGCTGCGGCGCTCATGGGTGTCATCGCTTCGTTCCTCGTCTTCTGCGCATGGACCTGGCTTCCCAAATTCCGGCCGTTCTCGAAGGTCGATGACGCCCTCGGCGTCGTCTACACCCACGGCATGGCGGGGCTCCTCGGAGGTCTCCTCACCGGAGTCTTCGCTGACCCCTACATGGTCGAGTATGTGTCGGGCAAGGCAAACCTTCCTTCGCTGTGGAGCGGTGCAAATGGAGTTGCTGGCCTGATGTATGGCAACTCGGATCGACTGCTGATTCAGTTCCTGACCGCAGGCACGGTTATCATCTGGGATGGCCTCATCACCTTTATTCTGTTGAAGATCATTGGTCTCGTGATACCTCTGCGCTACACCGACGCTGAGCTCGAAATTGGAGACGCGGCGGTTCACGATGAAGAGGTGGAACCACCACAAACTGCCGTACGATCTGGCGTGCTCGTTGGCATGGCCGGGGAGGGAGCTGTCTAATGAAACTTGTCGTAGCGGTTATCAAACCATTCAAGTTCGACGAGGTGAAAGAGGCCCTCAAAGCGGCCGGTGTCCAAGGGCTCACCCTCAGTGAGGTTCAGGGATTCGGACGTCAACAGGGTCACACCGAGACTTACCGCGGTGCGGAATACACCATCGACCTTGTACCGAAGGTCCGTATCGAGGTGCTTGTCGAAGATGGGCAGGTCACCGATGTGACCGACACCATCTGCGCGACCGCGCAGACCGGAAAGATCGGAGATGGAAAGGTGTGGGTGATCCCTGTTGAGGAGGTCATCCGTATCCGTACCGGTGAGCGTGGGCCAGACGCCCTCTAGCACCACGCGTTCCTGGAAAGGCCCCGGTCGACAAGACCGGGGCCTTTCCATCTACCGGCTTCGTCGTTGGCTACTTCGTCTCTCGAAAGTTCTCGAAGTACCGACTCGGTGTCGGCCCTCGTTGACCCTGATATTTCGAGCCAAGTGTCGATGATCCATAGGGTGTCTCGGCCGCGCTCGTCATGCGCAAGAAACTGATCTGGCCAATCTTCATTCCGGGATAGACCGTGATCGGCAGATTGGCAACATTGGAGAGTTCGAGGGTGAGGTACCCGTCAAAGCCCGGATCAACGAATCCCGCAGTCGTGTGGATCAACAGCCCGAGACGTCCAAGGCTCGATTTCCCCTCGAGACGCCCGACAAGATCATCAGGCAGACCGACCCGTTCAAGCGTCGAGCCGAGCACAAACTCTCCAGGATGCAAAATTAACGCGTCGTCCTCGATAACCTCAACAAGCTCAGTCAGGTTCTCTTGGTCGTCTTTGACATCGATCACACGCTGGCTGTGATTTCGAAAGACCCGAAAGAACCGGTCAACGCGGAGGTCGACCGACGATGGTTGGACACAGGAGTCGTCAAAGGGCTCGATAATGATGCGTCGATTGGAAACTTCCTCGCGGATGGATCGGTCGGAGAGAATCATGATTAGTTAGCACGATACAGTGGTGAAGGCTGGCGGGCGACTGCATTTAGCAGATTTGCTCCGGTTATAGCGCGGGCGTAGTTCAGAGGCAGAACATCAGCTTCCCAAGCTGAGAACGCGGGTTCGATTCCCGTCGCCCGCTCTCTTGAAATTCTTCTATTTCCGCTGGTTATAGCCACTTTTTTAACTGTCCATCAGTTACCGCTGGTATCCCCTAACTCCGTTAATTACGCGCCCGATCGCGCCCAGATCGCGCCCAACATTTCCAACACCACCGCGCCCGTGTCCGCAAGACATATCGGCTCAGTGTCTTTTGAGAAACCACAACCACTTCTGCGCCAGATTCATGCCATGTCTCTCGTCGAAACAATCGTCGCAAAAGTTCAAGCGCAGGTATTGATGGAACTCCGTGCGCAACGCAGCCATCCAAGACCAGCCACGAACCACGGTTTTTCGCCTTGTGTTTTCTCGACAGGTCGAGGGCGTGTCTGGATGGTCTGTCAGACAGGTCTGGCCCGTCATTCCACATAGACGCTGTCATCGACCTATCACCGGACCACGTACTTCTTGCGGCAGGCCCAAGCGATGTACTTCGTCATCAAAATAGCCAGAATCTGGCTGGCGAATTTGCCGGTCCCGGATTAGAGACTCGATCTGGTCCAAGGGCAACGCCTCAAGACCGCGTGCCGTTACGACGGCTTTAGCTTTTGAGGGACCGGCAGGCCTCACACGCCCTGTCAACTTCTCAGTTCCACCCGCACTACGTTTTTCATGTCGTTCGAGCAGTCGTTCTTCCAACTCGTTTGCCCACCGCACCTCATTGGGATGTTCGCCGAGCCACTCCTCGCGCGTCCTCTGTGCATCTTGGAACACAGCGAGCTCACGAGCAGCATCAAGGTTCTCATTGAGTCGGCTCTGAGCAGATTCATATTCTTTGAGTGCCGAACGTTCTCTTGACTGAGCCTCACGAAGCAGTCGCCCGGCAACGATGCGCGCATTGTTCGATTCGATACGGGCACCTACCCCACGCTGACCGGGGAGCTTCGCCCGTAGTGGCGTGTGTTCACATTCACTGACCCGGTCCTCGGCCTGTTGACGATGCTGTTGTGCAGACCGGACGTCCCGTGCTGTGACATCGAGTCTTGTCCTCGCGGCTTCGACATCCGCGCGGGGCGTGAGGCTGGCGATCTCCTTGGTGTGATCAGGTCCCGCCTCACGGTCGATCATCTGTCGGGCCTCCTCAAGGAGATCGCGAAGGAGGACGACATTGTCATAAAGGTTAAGATTTGACCGCATCACGTCATGAGCCGAACGGTCCTGGCCCTCTCGACGCATCACCCCGGCGAGGAGTTCAATAGCACTGACAGATGGCCGCTGATCATGGTCGTCGATCGCAATGTCCGTTGAGACGACGAGCGCATGATTCTCTTCTCGCCCACGGCTCATCGCGACATAGAGCTGTGGGGCGGTCATCTGCTCATCGACGATGACGACTGCACGGTCCGTGGTCATCCCCTGTGCCTTGTGGATCGTGAGAGCGTATCCGAGCGCGACGTGATCTCTGACGTAAGAACCGGGAAGGATGACGGTGCTCGTGGATCTGTTGGCACGCGATTCACCTCGGAGTGACTCCACACGGAGTGACCCGTCGCCGCCATAGTCCAGAACACGCCACCTATCACCATTACGTACGAAGTCATCAGGACTCGGACGTAACCGCCGGTCGTTCCGGAGCGTCACGATCTCATCGCCAATTCCCACTGTTCCCGACTGGATCTGCACTCCATGTTGGGTGACCTCTGAGCGCGCGATACGGTCTGCGCGGCAACGCAGGCCAAGTTCGCGTGCCGTCTCGTTGTCACCCGCCATGACGACGATCGATGCGCCCTCGTCGCGAGCGCTTCGCCAGTGTCGGAACGCCTCATCGAGCATCTGTTCTCTGTTGCCATCTGCGATCCGGCCGTGGCGGAGATAGACGGGGAGGATGCGGTGGTCGCGGGCACGAAGGCGTAACGAGGCCTGGGCCTCCCAGGCGTGGTTGAAGCGATGGATCGTCTCAAGCTCGTTGACATCGTGATCACCAACGAGCGTGCGAAAGATTCCCCCGGGACCGACCGCTCCGAGCTGGTGGGGATCACCGACGAGGACAAGCTTGGCGTCTGCTCTTCTCACCACCTCGACAAGCCGGGCGAGGTCATCGGTGCGCGCCATGCCCGCCTCGTCGAGGATCACCACGGAGCGATGGTGGAGGGATGGACCATCTGGTCCTGTCAATAATTGGTGGTCGATCTCCAGCAGGAACTTCGCAAGGGTCTCAGTGCGCAGTCCTGCCTCCTCGGATAACACCGAGGCGGCCATCGCAGAGGGTGCAAGACCAAGCGTCCGATAGCCCGCCATCTCCCAGGTCGTCCGCGCGGTGTTCAGGGCCCGGGACTTGCCAGCTCCTGCCGGTCCGACGAGGATCGCCATCTGTTCACCTCCGGTGAGAAGGCCCCGGACTGCCCTTCGCTGGTCTTCACCGAGGGAGGATTGGTTCAAGGTTGCATCGACAATGTGGCGGTCGACGACGCCAACACCGGCCTCTAGTCCCTTGGCGGCCGCTTCGAGGATCTTCGCCTCTCGCTCGAGAGTGACCTTGGTCGAAAAGCGCGTTGCCCCATGGCGCTCGATCGCCGACATGCCGTCTCTCCGGCGAAGCGATGCCGGGGCGACGGCCGGAAGTGGACCAGCAAGAGAGACGACCCTTGGATCGCGGAGGACTTTCGTCGCGAGTGTTTCGATGCGGACCTTCATCGAGTTTGCGTCATTCGCGCTGACGATGGTGCTGAGTACTTCGACGGCGTCCGCGCGGCCAAAGGTCGCAGATGAGTCCTGGAGGCGGGCGATGGCCTCGGTGATGAGTCCGGTATCTAATTGCCGACTGGCGATCCGCTGATTGACGACATTCATCACCTTGCCGGTGACCTCACCGAGCCAGGTTGTCGGATCATGGCCAAAGGCAGTCGCCTCTTGTTGCCATCGTTCACGCAGTTCATCCGTCGTCGTATCCGCATCGATCTTCGGGGTGCGATAGGCGGCGAGCTGGAAGATCTCCGCACGCTCATTTGGCGTCATCGACCGTCCGAGATCGGCCTCGCCCTCAGCAATCAGTTCGTCTGCCCATTGCTTGAGCTCTTTGCGCCGCGCAGACCACGCGTCCGCGAGGCCAACCGGGACGCCCTCGATCTCTGCGACGCCGTTATCGTCCACCTTTGTCCACGAGAGTCCAAGACACGTCGTGAGCTCCGCGCGAAGAGCTGCTTTGTACAACATGCCGGCGGCCTTCTGGTGGGTGAAGAGCTCGCGCGCATCGATCGCAAGCCACTTGCCGTCACTGGCTCGCACCTTGTTGGCGACAAGGAGGTGGGTATGCAGCTGTGGGTCAGCAGCGCGCGAGGTGCGGTGCACGAACACAGCTCCGACAAAGCCCTCCGTGTCGACCTGGAGGATGCCGTTGTGACCGCGTCGGGTAAAGGAGGCGTGGTCATCCAGGAACCCCATCGCCACCTCGACGGCTTGCTCATGGGCGTCTTGCACCACGGCAGAGGTCTTCTCGTCTGCTGTGGCCCAGAGCACACTCACGGTCTTCGGGGGTGCGAAGGTCATCGCAAACCCGGCGACGACACGGTCATCACCGGGTGCAAACGATCTGCCGAGTGGTGAGCCATCGCGGGGATCGGTGCCATGGCCAAACAAGCGCTCGAGCGCCTCTGCACTCATCGCCAATTCACTCAGTCCAAGTGCCTCAGCTCCTCGTCCGACGAAGCGTCCGGGACGATCGGCAGCACTCGCGTAGTAGTCCTCCCGACCACTCGCGACCTCCTTCGCGTAATAGCTCCACGAGGAGGGAGACATCTTCACGAAGCTCATCATGAGTGAAAGAACTCGCTTCGCGAGATGAGCATCAGAGATGCAGAGGTGTCCAACACATCTCCATCTATGACACAAGACAAACGACCTGTACAGAGGTAGTTTTTGAACGGTAAGGCGTGGTCAACAGTGGTCAATAAGAAGTAGATGAACATGAGAAAAGGAGGCGAGTTGGGAGGTTGCGTGGAGATCAATTGGGAGGTTGAAAGGAGGGGGAAGCGCATGCACGTCGCGCGTATACGCTCCGTTTTCGAGGTTCCCGATCTATCAAAATGGCGATGCGGAGAGTTTTCGTCGACCATTCAAGTTATGAGTTCAATGAGGGTTGTCTTGAATAATCACCGGGTGCATGACCCGCGTGGATCATCTGTAGTCCGTTTGAATTGATGACGGGAAGACCGCGGACATCACTTCGCGTCCGCACTATGGACACCTACGAGAGCCGGGGAAAGAGCGCACGTCCACGCGCGAATTGATCGTGCGGTCGTGAAGAAGCACCAGGAACTCCCCGGACGTGCGGGTCGAGTGACCGATAGTCAGATCCCTTCATCGGTGAGGGTTGTTAGCGGCACCGTTGTTTGCACATGCGTCGGCAACGTTATGTGACCATAGGTCGGCAACGCTATTTGAACACAGTCAACCAACGTCCAGCTTGGAGCTATGAACACCTCGGCGCGTTCTGATTGTCGACTTCTTCATCGCTTGGCTGGTGTGTCGCACTGGCTCACCAAAGAACGGCCCGGGTGGTCTTGAGGCTCGAGATCTGCTCGATGTTGGTCGAGGTCAGGGGCTGTGGGACACTCC
>Ga0307374_10000549_pt1 | contig 71623 bp, 65 predicted proteins | sample OX3MG_FD_202532 | JGI IMG/M metagenome (GOLD analysis project Ga0307374, IMG submission 202532) | Soil microbial communities from Risofladan, Vaasa, Finland - OX-3 | ecosystem: Environmental > Terrestrial > Soil > Coastal area > Acid sulfate soil | place: Finland: Risofladan, Vaasa | collected... | reverse complement strand
CACGGCGACACAAAATTGCAGATCGAGGCCCTCTAAAAAAATAACGAGGGGGTGACATTTTCACTCGGCTGTTAGGGGTGACATTTTTACCTTGCTACAACACACTGCCTGCGACGCACACATGCCATGCCGGCCGGGGTTCTCTGGGGTTCCAGGTGAATCGGTAGGGAAGGGCGGGATTCGGCGCCTGGTTGGCTGTGCACCGGTTCCCGTTCAGCCGGTTCGACGGAGGCGGCTGCAAGAGGACGGGCCACCGTTCCATACTAAGACCCCTTGCAGCCGGCCGCACTCCGCCCGCACCGGCTGAACGGTTCGAAAAACCGACGCCGGCGCTGACAACCAGACTTTCTAACTCATTGAGATGCGCCTGCGGTGTGGAACTGATCTTCTTCAGTCGAGCCGCTCAGGGCCTTCCGCGAGGAACTGCCGTCGAGAAGCTCGGTGATCTGATCGAAATAGCCGGCGCCAACGAAGCGCTGGTGCCGAACGGCCTCGTATCCGCCGGTTTCGGCGAGCGCGAACTCGGCCTGCTGGAGTTTCGAATAGGCCGCCATGCCGTTCGTCTTGTAGTTACTGGCCAATTCGAACATGGCGTGATTGAGCGCGTGGAAACCGGCCAAGGTGATGAACTGGAACTTGTAGCCGATTTCGGCGAGTTTTGTCTGGAAGCTGGCAAGGGCCGCGTCATCGAGCTTCCGCTTCCAATTGAATGACGGCGAGCAGTTGTAGGCCAGCAGTTTCCCCGGGAACTTGGCATGGACGGCGCTGGCAAAAGCGCGGGCTTCGTCCACATCCGGAGTCGCTGTTTCGCACCACAGCATATCGGCGTAAGGGGCGTAGGCCAGCGCCCGCGCGATAGCCGCTTCGATTCCGCCGCGGAAGACGAACTCTCCTCCCTGGACTCGTTCGCCGGTCATGAACTGGTGATCGCGGGGATCCGCGTTGCTGGAGATCAGTTTGGCCCCGTTCGCGTCGGTTCGGGCGATGAGGATCGTCGGAACACCCGACACGTCGGCAGCCAGCCGGGCTGAAACGAGCTTGCGGATGAACTCCGAGGTGGGAACCACCACCTTGCCGCCCATGTGGCCGCACTTTTTCGCCGATGAAAGCTGGTCCTCGAAATGAGCGGCGGCAGCCCCGGCTTCGATCATGGCCTTCATTAATTCGAAGGCGTTCAGGTCGCCGCCAAATCCCGCCTCGGCATCGGCCACGATCGGCACGTACCAGTTGATCTTGTCGTTGCCTTCGGCATGGCGGATTTCGTCCGAGCGGCGAAAGGCGCGGTTGATCTTGGCGACGGCCGAGGGCGCGCTGTCGCAGGGGTAGAGACTCTGGTCGGGATACATCTGGCCGCCGGTGTTGGCGTCGGCGGCGACCTGCCAGCCGCTCACATAGATCGCCTGGAGCCCGGCCATCACCTGCTGAACGGCTTGATTGCCCGTCAGAGCGCCTAGCGCAGCGACGAAAGGCTCCCGGTGCAACATATCCCAGAATCGCTGGGCGCCGTGGCGAGCGAGCGTGTGTTCCACGGCCAAGGTGCCACTGAGCCGTTCGACATCGGACGCGCTATAGGGGCGCTCAATGCCGCGCCAGCGAGGGTCCTGACTCCAAATCTCGCTCAACTGCTGACTTTTGGCCCCTTTTTGATTCCCGGACTTTCCATTTCCACCGAGCGGTTCCACGGGTTCCCCCTTGTGAGTGCGAGCGAATTGCTTCCTGCGCTACCTAGTAGAGCGGATGAGCCAGGTCAGGGTCAAACCGACAGGTCCGAATCGGACGCCTGTCCGATTTCTCCCGCTCCCGGCACGGCCTGGCAAAAATCTGCTAAAATCTGCCAGTGGAGGAGATTACGAAACCTATGGCGACACAGGAAGGAATGCAAATCAAGATCACCGGTCCGATTACGACCCCGGACCAGAAAGCCATCCTGAGCGACGAAGCGATCGGATTCCTGGCCAAGCTGGATGCAAAGTTCGAGGCCAGAAGGCAAGAACTGCTGCAGCGGCGAAGCCGCCGCTTGCGTTCGATCCGGGAGGGCAACCTGCCAGCGTTCCTGCCCGAGACACAGTCGGTGCGGGAAGCGGAGTGGAAGGTAGCGCCCATTCCGAAAGACCTGCTCGACCGCCGAGTCGAGATTACCGGTCCCACCGACCGGAAGATGATCATCAACGCCCTGAACTCCGGGTCCAAGGTCTTCATGGCCGACTTCGAGGATTCCAACTCGCCCACCTGGAAGAACCTGGTCGAGGGCCAAGTCAATTTGCGGGATGCGGTGAGACGGACGATCTCCTTCCGCAGCCCGGCCGGGAAGGCCTACGAGCTGGCCGCAAAAACCGCCACGCTCATGGTTCGTCCTCGAGGCTGGCACCTGAACGAAAAGCATTTCCTGGCCGGCGGCCGTCCGATATCGGGCTCTTTGTTCGATTTCGGGCTCTTCTTCTTTCACAACGCGAAAGAGCTGATCGGGCGGGGCACGGGGCCGTACTTTTACCTTCCCAAGATGGAGAGCCACCTCGAAGCTCGGTTGTGGAACGACGTGTTCAATTTCTCCGAGGAGGAACTGGGCGTCCCACGCGGAACCATCCGCGCCACGGTGCTGATCGAGACGATTTTGGCCGCGTTCGAGATGGACGAAATCCTGTATGAATTGCGGGAGCACTCGGCCGGACTCAATTGCGGCCGCTGGGATTACATTTTCAGTTTCATCAAGACCTTCTGCCATCGCCCCGATTTCGTCATGCCCGACCGGGCGCTGGTCACCATGGACCGCCACTTTTTGAAGTCCTACGTCGATCTGCTGATCCGGACCTGCCATCGGCGCGAAGCGCACGCCATGGGCGGCATGGCGGCGCAGATTCCCATCAAGGACAATCCCGCGGAAAACGAAGCGGCACTCGAAAAGGTGCGCCAGGACAAGCTGCGCGAGGTGCAGGCCGGCCACGATGGCACATGGGTAGCGCATCCCGGCCTGGTCCCGGTGGCCATGGAGATCTTCGACCAGTACATGAAGGAGCCGAATCAGCTCGGGCGGAAGCGGGAAGAGGTCTCGGTAAGCGCCAAGGATCTCTTGACGATACCCACGGGCGATATCACCGAAGCGGGGCTGCGCCGCAACGTCGACGTCGGCCTTCGCTATCTGATGTCCTGGCTCGGAGGAAACGGCTGCGTTCCCATCTACCACCTCATGGAAGACGCCGCTACGGCGGAGATCTGCCGCACGCAACTCTGGCAATGGACGCACCACAACGCAAAATTGAAGGACGGAAGAACGGTGACCCAGGAGTTGGTGCGGCAGGCCATCCGGGAAGAATCCGAGCGGGCGCTCAAGGAAAGCCGGGAGGCGGAGGCCAGCGATCAAAACGTGAAGCTTGCCGCCCGGATATTCGAAGAGATGACCGCGGCCGAAGAGTTTCCCACTTTCCTGACGCTGGTCGCCTACGAATATATCGACTAGCGGCGGCGCGTGGAGGGAGCCGTCCGGTGCGTTTCCCGGCCCGTATACGGGCCGGGAGCGGCGGCGGCTTTTCCCTCCGCGCAACGGAAACCTCATGCAATGGAAATCCCCGATAGCCTCCTCGCCGAATTAAGGCAGTGCATTGTCGATCGCAAGATCGACCAGGGATTGCACCTGCTGGGAAAATGCACCCGTCTGATCGGCGAGCTGACCCCGGAACAGAGCAATGCGGCCAGTTTCCTCGGATATCTGGCGCAGTGGGTCGATATCGGTTTCGCGGACGCCGGACTGATTCGCGAACTCGTTTCCCGATTCCCGAAGCAATGCCGGGAATCGCTTTCGCTGATGGATTACGCGCATCTGCGGATGGCCACGGGCCTGGTGGCCATGGCGGAAGAGGAATTCGAGAAAGCCGTCGCCGATTTCGAGGCCGTGCTTTCCTTCGAGGACGAGCTCAGTGACCGCGAGGTCGTCTCGATCGCTCACTTCTGGATCGCCCGCTGTCATCGGCGCCAGGGGCGTTACCAGGAGGCTCTGCACCACACGGCCATCGCCAAGCAGGTGGCGCTGGAGCAGAATCTGACGCGCATCGCCGCGGTCATGCAGATTCTGGAGGGGTGGGTCGCCTTCCAGGAGGGGAACCCCGAGGAGGCGGGAAAGATCCTCGGCGATGCGGAGGCCGTGCTCTGCGATACCGATGACTACGTTACCCTGGGCAACATTCAGTCCACCTACGGCCGGATTGCCAGGCGTCAAGGCCGCTACCAGCAAGCGCTCGAGTATTTCGCGCGCGCCATTGAGGAATACAAGAAGCGCAGTCCGCAACACCGGAACCTGGCCCGCTCGCTCGTCAACATCGCCTACGCCGAAAGGCTGATCGCGCTCAACCTGCGCAGCCGGATCGACCACGACGTCGCCCGCCGCCGGAAATCCGGAAAGGCCGCGCTGCGCGCGCCTTCCCCGCAAGGACCCGAGGAGCGCCGGCGCCTGGATCACCTGCGGGAACAAGCCCTCGATCATCTCAAAGAAGCCGGCGAGATCTACCGGCACTACGACGATCATCGGGGCGCCGGCACGGTCCATACGAACACCGGCCTGCTCTACCTGGACAACAGCCAGCTGGATCTGGCCAAGCAAGAGGCGGAGGCAGCCTACCGGCTGGGGAAAGAGAAGCGCGATTACATCCTTCTGGCCCGGGCCCGCATCCTGGAATCGGCGGTCGAACTGGCGCGGTTCGAGGAACAGGTCGAGGAAAACGCCGGTCCCGGGCACCCCGCCCAACTGGCGGCCGATTACGCGCGCGAAGCGGTGGAATGCGCCCAGCACACCCAGAATCACCGCCTCATGTCGAGGGCCTATCTCGCGCTGGGCATGGTCTTGTGCAACGATTTCTTCAACGATCTGCGCGGCGCGCAGCAATGCTGCGAAAGCGCCGCGGCGCTGCTTCATCCCCGCGAGCACGATGACGCCCGTGCCGAGCTGCAAAAGCTGCGGGCGAAGCTGGTGAGCGCGGAAGGGCTCAATTTCACGCTGCGGGAATGGTCGCAAGGGCTGGTGGGCGAGAGGACGTTTCAGCAGATCAGCGAGGAGTTTGCCGGCATCGTGATCTCGAAGGTCTGGCTGCGCGAAGGGAAAAATGTGTCTCGCGTGGTGGAAAAGCTTTCGATTTCCCCCAAGAAAGTGCGGCGCGTTTTGAGGAATCTGGGCCTTCTCGAAACCAGCAATTGATTCCCGGGTGTTTCCCCCGTGCGCGGGCCATCCCGGGCGCCCGCGCGGCGAGGTCCACCTACCACTGCACGTTGGGATAGAAGCTGGGCATACGAAATGCCCGGTACGCATTCTGTCCGGTAATCTGCATTTGCCAGACGGTTTGGGGTGGCGCAGTTTTCGTCACTTCGTAGATGGCCGAATTCGAGCCGAGAGCGCATTCGTCGAACTCGACGTCGCCGTTGGCGAGCATGCGGCCGGTGCCACCCCAGAACGAATACGTGGGTGCGAGATCGTTTACCCATTCGATGGTGGCGGTTTTTGCCGCTTCATCGACCTGCAAAATGGGCACGCGGCTCCAGCACGGCGTTGAGGATCCGCAGATCGTTCCGCTGCTGTCCAGCACCCGGTTGTTCCCGTTGTCGAACATCATCAGCGGAAACGTTCCGCTGCTATTGGCGCCGGCGAGGTTCACGTCGTGCTGCGCGAAAAACCAGTCCACGGGATCGGTGCCGTTTTCGAGCGTGAAATCGCCCTGATAGCCAAGTTTCCAGAGGATATTTCCGGTTCCCTGGCCGTCGGCGTAATCGATCTTCAGCACCCAGGATTGATGCCGCATGGAGACGATCAAATCCCCGTCGTCCGGCGAGTAGACGACGGCATTGGTATGCGTCCAATCGGGAAAATTCATGGGATGCCGGTTGAGATCGAGATGATCGAACGAGGACCAGAGCCAGACCGGGTTGCGGTTTTGATCGAGGTCGATCAGTACGTCGCCGGTCACCGTCACCGGGCTCGAATAGCCCGTGAGGCCCGACTCCACCTTCTGCTCGGAGGCAATTACGATCAAGTGTCCATTCGGCAGGACCGCGATATCGTGGTGGGTGCCGACCACCGTAATATTGCATCCCGCGCACGTCGCGGCGGCGAGGGCCTGATTGAGCTCGGCCGACGTCAGCTGCCACACCACATTTCCGCCAAGATCGACTTCCTCGATGATGGAGTTGTCCCCGTCCGGGGTCGACCCCGAGAAATTCATGAGAAAATCTCCGTTGGGCAGCATTTTGACGGGATTGACGCCGTAGCCGGCCGGGAGGTTGGGAGCGTATCCCCAGAGCACGTTGCCGGCCAGGTCCGTCACGGCTACGGCAACCTTACTGGTTTGGTTGATATCGAAGAAGTCCAGCATTTCGACCCCGTGCTGCGGCGTCATGCCGGCCGCCGTCGCCGCCGTCAGGGTTGGCAGCTCGGCCGCGGGCAAAACTCCCGTTGTGAACGTATGATCGCTGTCATCGACTGTTCCACCCCCGCTGAACTGCACGACGGCTCGCATGTGATACGGCGTGTTGGCCAGCATCCCGGCCACGTAAATGCCCACCGGGCCGCCTCCGGACGGCGCCGGGCGCGTCCAGGTAGTTAGCCCATAAGTCGTGTCCTTGCCGAACTGCACGGACACGCTGGCGTTCGCAGGTGGAGTGATTGTGTAAAGGGCCACCTGCGGATTATTGGTGGGTGTCACGACGCCCGGCGCAACGACGGAAACCGTCGCGGAGGCGGACTCAGTCGAATCGCTCATGCTCTTCGCCGTTACCGTGGCCGTGGCGTTCTGCGTCACGCTAGGCGCCGTGTAATTGCCCAGCCCGTCAATCGTGCCTACGGACGAATTGCCTCCCGCAACGCCATCGACCAGCCACGTTACCCCCGGGCTCGCACCCGTGACCGTGGCCGTGAACTGCGCGCTTTGCCCGGAGCCCACGAACGCCGATCCCGGCGAAATCGAAACCATAACGGGGACAGGGGCAGGGTTAGAAGCGCAGCCGGAGAGCAAACTCAGAAGAAAAAGTAAGAGGATATACGCGGGAATGCCCCTGCTTCCGCCGGGCGGGTTTACCGTTTTCTCGTTTGTCATGCCTTGCCTCTGAGAGTTTGATCCTTCCACCAAATCCCCTCCGTGGACGGACGCAACCGCCCGCGGAACCTGTTCTCCCGCGTTGGGGCCGAAGGATAGCGATTAAAAAACCGGTGACATTCTGGCTCGCTGACCCAAAGAAAACAAGCGCCAAGGTGACATCCTCAAACAGGAACCTGCAGCGCTTCCGGTTTGGGCAGGGCCGGAAGGGACAACGCCGGCTCCCTCTTCATTGCACCTGCGGATAGGTTTCCCGAGGGGCGTTCGCCCCGCCGGCGCCTTATTTCGTTGAGGCAGCCTGCCGCAAGGAGGATAATACCGCCGGTTCTCTTCTGGTTGATCCGAGTGGCTCGATCGCAATTGCCATGCCTTGGAGGACGCCATGATTCCACAGCCCCAGCAGTCTGTACCAAAAGTAAAACCATTCGAAATTGAAGTTCGTACCCGGCGCAACATCCTGATTCGCGCGGACGTCTATCTTCCCCCCGAAGGCGGCGGCCGCTACCCGGTCCTGTTCGCCGCCTCGCCTTATCAGAAAGAACTCCGCGCCCTTCCGGCGCACTGGCATTTCCCCTTCGTCGAAACCGGCCCGATCGACTTCTATCTCGACCGGGGCTACGCCTACGTCTGGGCCGATGTCGCCGGAAGCGGGCGCTCGGAGGGTGAATGGGACCCTTGCTCGCGGACCGAAGGCGAGGATCTCTACGACGTGATCGAGTGGCTGGCGATCCAGAAATGGTGCACGGGCAAGATTGGCATGATCGGCCAGTCGTATCTCTGCTGGTCCCAATGGAACGCGGCGCGTACCCGGCCTCCTCACCTGACGACCATCGCCGCCTACGACGGGGCCGTGGACCCGTACCGGGACTGGATGTATCAGGGAGGGATGCCGGCCTTTATGTTCCCCTTGATATGGCTGGTGGGCTCGATATCCCTGCAGCATCTGGCGGCCGGCCACGACATCTACGGCGGCAACCGCTATCGGTTTCTGTACGACGTTTACTCACACCCGTTCGACGACGAGTGGTTCCGGAAACGGGCGAGCTTCTGGGAACTCGACCAGGTCGATATTCCCGTATTTTCCATCGGGGTCTGGGGAAAACGTGAGCTGCATCTGCGGGGCAACATCCTCGGTTACGAGAGGGTGCGGGGACCCAAGCAATTGCTCGTGACCCATCCCGACAGTTGGGCGAGGGCCCAAGCCCTGTTCGCGGACCCGGAATTCCACGAGCGGGAACTGCTTCCCTGGTACGAGCATCACCTCAAGGGCGTCGACAACGGCGTCATGGAGCGTCCCCCGGTACGCTACTACGTCGAAGGCGGCGGGAAATACCGTTCGGCGAAAACGTGGCCGCCGGAAGATGCCGAGCCCACGGCGTTTTATTTGACCGGGGCCAGGAGCGGGGCGGTGAAATCCCTGAATGACGGCTCGCTCGCCGAAGACGAGCCATCCGCTCGCGAGGATCAGACCTCGTGGAGCTACCCCGACCCGCTCTGGGTCGATGGCACGACCGCCTACGATGAAAACGGCGTGCCCGACGCGGTGGGCCGGATGGTGACCTACACGACACCGCCTTTCGAGCGAGATCGCGAATTCTCGGGCGAGGGCGTATTGGAAATGTACGCCTCCACCGATCAAACCGATCTGGACCTGACCGTGCGGCTGAACGTAATCGGCGCGGGACCCGGCATGATGCGCCGGCGCAAGGTAAGCTGCGGCTGGCTGCGCGCCTCGCACCGGGCCGAAGACCCCAAGCTCACCAAGCCGCTGCGTCCCTTCCACAGCCACCAGAAGGCCGAGCCGATCGAGCCGGGCCGTCCCTATCCACTGCGCCTGGAACTGCGCCCGATGTCGTTCCTCGTCCGCAAGGGAGAACGTCTGATGCTCATCATCAGCAACGACGATTCCATGATTTTGGATGGAGTGACGACCCACTGGTACGGACAAAAAGTCGGGACGGACACCTATCACCACGACTCGGCCCATCCCTCCCGCCTGGTGCTGCACGAGCGGCCCCCTGCCTGACCGGCGGGCGGGCCGGCGCCCCTGGGCTGCAATTCGCACAACACGTATGCTAATGGCGTGAATATGCGGCGGGTGAAACCAGTATCCGTCATTCTTGCCTGCCTCGCGCTGGGCGGCGTTCTCGCGGCGGGCCAGTTTGGGCGCGGGGTATCGGCCGAAACGGCGCGGTACGTCATCCAGGAACTGGCATCGCACAGGTTCGCCGCGGCTGCGGCAAGATTCGACGGCCCGTTGCGCGCCGCTCTGCCCGAGGATCGCCTGGCCGCCCTCTGGAGTTCTCTCGAAGAGCAGGTGGGAAAGTTCGAAGGGGTTCGCGGGGTGGTGGTCTCCGGCCAAAGCACGCCGACCTTCACCCTGGTCTGCCAATTCGAGCGCGCCGATCTCGATGCCGTGCTGACGTTCAACGCCTACGGACAACTGAGCGGCCTTTTTTTTCGCCAGAGCGCGCTCGCGAAATGGACGCCTCCTTCCTACGCCCAGCCGGAAAATTTCACCGAGGTTCCGGTCACGGTGAAGACCGGACGATGGAGCCTTCCCGGCACACTTACCGTCCCCAAGGGCAACGGCCCGTTCCCGGCTGTAGTGCTGGTACAGGGATCCGGACCCGAGGACCAGGATGAAACCGTGGGCCTGAATAAGCCGTTCAAGGATCTGGCTTGGGGCCTCGCGAATCGGTCGATCGCCGTTCTGCGCTACACGAAACGAACCCTCCGCTATGGAGCGGCCAGCAGCATCGATCCCGCCACATTCACCGTCAACGACGAGATCGTCGATGACGCCCGTTCGGCCGTTTCGCTGCTGGCGCAACAACCGCAAATCGATTCCCGCTGCGTTTTCCTGCTCGGCCACAGTTTCGGCGCAACGGTCGCGCCGCGCATCGCGGCGGGCGACCACCAGATTGCCGGCCTCGTCCTGATGGCCAGCGCCGTCACGCCGATCGAGCGGCTCGCCCTCGATCAAGTGCGCGCCATCGACGCGCGCCAGGATCTGGCGCCGGGAGTTGCGCAAAAACAGATCGCGGAAGCGGAGGCCGAAGTGAGGCGAATCGAAAGCCCCGGCCTGAAGCCGGGCGCCACGGTGAGCTTTCTCGGCGCGGAAATCCCCTCTTCCTACTGGCTCGACCTGCGCCACTATCATCCCGGCAGCGTCGCCGCCGCTCTGCGCATTCCGATTCTGGTATTGCAGGGCGGGCGCGATTATCAGGTTCCTCCGAGCGAGATGGGCCGATGGAAGAAGGCGCTCGCCAGCCACACAAACGCTAGCTTGGAATTGTTTCCGGATTTAAACCACCTGTTCGAAGCGGGCGCCGGCCCTTCGAGTCCGGTCGAATATCTACGGGCGGGCCACGTCGATGAAAAGGTGATCGCCGCGATCGCGTCTTGGATCGAAGCGGCGCCCGGGCCTATAGGCAAATAGAAGAAGGGGGAAGGTCCCCCGGCCGCAGCGCCAAGAGAAGGGAAGGGAGGTTCTACTAGCAACATGCCGATCGCCATCCTCCCGTCCGACCGTTTGTTCGTCCTGACCGGCGCGGGAATCAGCGCGGAAAGCGGCATCCCGACCTTTCGCGGGGCAGGCGGCCTGTGGGAGGGAAATCGCGCCGAAGATCTGGCCACCCCGCAGGCGTTCGATCGCGACCCGGAACTGGTATGGCGTTTTTACTCGATGCGCCGCGACGTTGCCGCCTCTTGCCAGTCGAATCCGGCTCATATCGCCCTGGCCCGGCTGGAAGAGAAACTGGGCAGCCGCATGCTGATCTGCACCCAGAACGTCGACGGGCTGCACGAAGCGGCGGGAAGCAACCGCGTGCTGCACATGCACGGCGAGTTCTTCAAATCCCGCTGCTCGAATCCCCGCTGCCCGTCCCAGCCATTTGAAGACGCAAAAACTTACCGGCAGCTTTCGGAAATCCCCAAGTGTCCCGTCTGCCAATCGCTCATCAGACCCCACATCTGCTGGTTCGGCGAAATCCCCTTCCACATGAATACCGTGTTCGCGGAGCTGGAGCAGTCGAGGGTGTTTCTCGCAGTGGGAACTTCCGGAGTGGTTCAGCCCGCGGCCGGTTTCGCCCAGCTCGCGCGGCAAAATGGAGCGAAAACGTATTACGTCGGCCCGGAGAACCCGGCCAACGCCTCCGCATTCCAAAAAGTCTTCGCCGGACCGGCCGGCCAGCAGCTTCCTGAATTGCTGCCGCTCGATTGACGGCGAGTGCCCGGAACTCGTTGATTTAAATGGCGGGGCCGATGGGACTCGAACCCACGACATCCTGCGTGACAGGCAACGGCAATTAATCTATCTTGTTGGCTCGTCTGGCTTTATTCTGCGTCGTCATAGTCGATTTTGCACCAAATTTGGCAGCATTTGAACCCGAATGGACCCAACTTTTTTCTTCGCAACTAGGCAGACGGCAGGCAGGCGCAGGATTAGCCCCGAGGCAGGCGTTGGGTAGTGGTGCACTTTCGAACGTCAATTCAGCGAGCGTCTCCCCGTGATATATTCCCAAGAGCATGAGCCGGTTCAGATTTCAAGTTCTGGAGGTGAGGGACAGCGCGCCCCAAGAATGGTTGCGCGTATGGGCTGGCCTGTACCCGTCGGCTGACGACCCGGAGTACCATGATCTGGTTGCCAGATATAAATCGCTTTCAGCCGAGGACTTTGAACGAATCGGCAAGTGGAAGGATAGCGCTACCACGGAGGCTCAGTGGCAGCCCAACGTGGCATCGGTGGCCTATTTGATTTGGAAGCGGGCGGCTAAAGAATTGCCCGGTTGCCCGGAGCCAAACCAGGTCGCAGATTTCTTAGATCGTTGGTCCGGCGAAACTTACAATGACAAGTTTTCAAACAAACGGGTAGTGAAACACTTCGGCCTCTCACGCGCAACTGCACTACTCCACTTTCTCAGCGGAGGGCGCTACCCTATCTTTGACGCGCGGGTAAGGACGGCAATCGCGCGGCTGTGCAACTGCGCGGTGCAGAACACAATTCCGTGGTACCTGGATTCGTTCTGCCCAATCTTCCGGGAACTCGCGCGTCTATGCGAGACAGAGAACGACTTGCGCAGGCTGGACAAAGCACTCTTCAGCTACGGCGGGTACAAAAAGCTTCCGTTCTCAAACTAACCCACTACCCGGCATCGCAATTTCCGCCTCCGCAGGTCGAGAGGCTGGTATCATGGGACCAATGGAGTTCAAACCAATGAAGATTGATTTGACGCCCGAGCAAGAACGCCTCGTGAACGATGAAATGAAAGCGGGTCGCTTCCGTTCTGTCGAAGAGGTGATTGGCGAAGCCCTGCAAGCTTTGCGCGAAAAGGAGCAGCCTGCCAAGCCCAGTAATGGCGCGCAGCGCGAAGCCGTTCGCGAAATGCTGGAATTTGTCGAAAAGAACCGCGTGCGTCTTGAAGGCATCACCGTTAAGGAGTTGATCCACGAGGGCCACCGTCTTTGAGCGATTTTGTCCTGGACGCTTCTCTCACGCTCCAGTGGTTCCTTGAAGACGAAGCCGACCGCGGGTATAGCCTGGCCGTCCTTGCGAGCCTCTCCGAAAAGCGTGCCCTCGTTCCCCTCCTTTGGTTCTATGAAGTTGGCAATGGCCTTTTGATGGCCCGTCGCCGCAAAAGAATCTCCTCAGACCAGATGGACGGTTTCCTCAGACGTCTGGCAGTTCTTCCCATCGACCCCGAGCAGCAGGATGCCGCCGAGATTCTCGAACTGCCCTCGCTGGCGCGGTCCCACAACCTCACGAACTACGATGCCGCATACCTCGCGCTTGCGATTCGATCCAGCCTTCCCTTAGCGACAACCGACAGTCTGCTCCGCAAGGCATGCGCTGTGGCCGGCGTGGAGATTGTGTCAGGCTAGCTCAGGGGTTTGCGCTTATTCCCGCCCGATCTTCATCGAGTGCGCAGTGCCTCAGGGACCGGCAACCCCCCTCAGCGGAAGCAGCGGCAAGACGCAGAGGACTGGACGCGAAGCCGCGCGACTTCCCCTGGACACAGGCTGAACGCAACCGAGCGAGGGGCCGCTACTATGGGTGCGGGCGCTTACGGATCGACCGGGGTACGCCGAACAGGATCGGGTTTCACACCACGTGCATGAAACAGAGGCGTGGATTAAGATCGTCGGCGAAGACGCGCGCAGGACTTCACCCAATCAGGAGGCCGGAATATGATCCCTGAATTACAAGCCCTTGCTCAACGGGTGGAAGACCTTGAGAAGCAGGTCGCCCATCTTGCAGCACTGGCAGTCGAGCACTCCGACACGGACCAGACACTCGCGGCGCGGACGGTCACCGCGCGAGCCTTTGTCGTTACAGACGCGCGGGGGGCCCGAAGAACCGAATTGATCGCGGGGACTGCAGATGGGCAGGCGGCGGAGCAACCGTGGCTTAGCCTTTTCGACTCGGAGGGGAACGTGGTGGTGGGCTTGGGCGTGGACGGAGAGGGGGTGCCAGAGCTACGAATGAGCGACGCGACCGGAAAGTCTGTTCTGAACGCCATGACAGACGAGCACGGTTCACAGATACGTTTGTTCTATGGAGGCCGGTCTGGTCCAGGCGTGTCGGTGAAAATGTCGGACGACGGGCCCACGCTGGGGTTGTTTGACGCGAACGGACGCCAGGGCGTGTTGGTGGGACTCGCCAACCGCTGCCCGACCCTGTGCCTCAACGACGCGGCCGGGAAAATCCGAGCGCTCGTGACGCTCGACAAGGAAGGTTGGCCCTCTGTGATGCTGTGTGACCAGGACGGGAAAGCCGATCTTGAGTTCTCGGCGAACAGCGAAGGGCCCGGCCTGAGGCTCGGCAAGGACAATAAGGTGATTTGGTCCGCGCCGTAGAGCTTGCCCCCGGGGTCGACATTGATCTCGCCACACGCGCTGTGGACTCTGAGATGGAGAGCAGAGCATGGATGACAAGCATATCGTCGGCTTTGACACGGGCGCTGTTAACAAACTCGCCGACGACCCCGACCGCGCGATCTTGCTCCCGAAAATCCGATCCGGATTCCAGGTCCGACTAAGCGCGACCTCCGCCTCGGAGCTGATCGCCACGGCAGATGCCTTGCGCAGAAGCAAGCTCCTGACTCTCAGCAAGGAGCTCATGCGGTCGGGCGATTGCATCCACAGCGCCTACCAGCTTCTGCAAATGTTGATACGTGACTCCGAAGTCTCGCTGCCCTTCGACTGGCGGTTGGTGGACATCAGATTTCAAGAGGCAGAGGATGTGCTGCGGAACGGCGTAGCCTTCGACGACAGCGAATCCCAGAGCCTGCGCGACGAAAACAGACAAGCCAAAGACAAGTTCGAGGACTTCCACAGGAGATTCAATTCCCTCTACGCGCAGGCCCTCGCAGAGCAAGGCGCAACAAGACCCGCCAGCCTGGGTGAATCCGTCGAGCGCCTGAGGAAAAGCGGCTCGTTCGACAAGATGGCGTCAGCCCTGTACGCATACGTCTCTGAGCGAGACCCCAGAAATGATCCTCCCCTCGCGGCGGTGGTCGAAAACTTTCTGCGCGCTTGCCCGCCCTTTCTCGCACTTCTGCTTGGCCTTTGCGCAGCCAGGTACACGCGCAACCTTAAGGCTCCCCAACGCCCCTCCATAAGGGCGGGCGCGCTCGACACCTCCATGGCAGTTTGCCTTCCCTATTCCAGTATTTTCGTCACCAGCGACGCTGCCATGGAAAGATGCTTCAAGGAAGTCGGGCACTTGGCAAGGCTGCCTGTGGAGGTTGTGTCCTACGACTGGTTCCGCCAAAGGGTCATGTAAGGCGGGGGGCCGACAAGGCACTCCCCTAAGGCGTCAAGCCCGTGAACGCGAACGGCTATGCGCTTTGCGCGGCGCTCGCGGAAAGCGCCGGGGGGTCTGGCCTTCCAAGACTTTGAGCTAGCCGACGATGTGCGGTCTGCTTTCCGAGCAGCTGCAACGCTGGCTGCCATCAAAACGACTGACTTCTCGGCATGGGCAGCGGCGGCCCGAACATAACGAAGAAGGTGAAAACAGGAACGCCCGCAGCTTTCACCCCATTTTTAAGCTGCAGCTTTCACCCCACCGTCTGACACAAGCCCAGGCACCCGAGCGGAATGCGAAAGGCGAAGCCTGAAGAATGACCGCGACCACGAACCCCCGGTTTGGGCGGGAGCGACCCCCTACATTTGGTCGGCAAGCCGCCCAAATGTATTGCAGGGAGTCGCTCCCGCCCAAACCGTTCTCGTCATGCGCCGTGTAGTGGGCGCATGACCAGAGGACTGCCTGCCGCTGCCTGAACATCGCAATCGCTAGTCCTCGTCCGAGGAATTTTCAATTTTCTGTGAGCACTTTTTCTTTGAGCAATTTCGCTCGCTCGGCGGCTATTAGTTACATAGAGGGGCGAAGCGTCATCGCACCCGGCGCCTATCAGGCCGCAAGCCTGTATGGAATTCGTGAAAAACTGAAAGGAAGCCATTCATGGCCATTCTCAAGACGCCTCCCACTCAACCGAAGAATAAGACTCTGCAGCTTCGCGTATCGCATGACTTGAAGTTCAGGCTCACGCGTTACGCGGAATTCATTCACGCAACAGCGTCCTACGTGGTCAGCCAGGCACTCGAACTGCTGTTTCGTAAGGATGCGGAATTTCAGCAATATCTCGTCGCATATAAACCACCGGAATCAGGGAACCACAGTGAGGGAGACAGGCCCACCAAGAGCCCGCTGAAATCACCCGCAAAATAGCCTGCATAATTCGTGCACGAACCCAGTCTTAAGACCCGCATGAATCCAAGCAATTCTCTCCCGCTGTAAAGCACTTCAAAAGGAGTCGCCGCCATGACTACGCAATCGAAGTGTGAACTTTTGACCGTTCGACAGGTGGCCGAGCTACTACAGGTGCCTGTCTCTTGGGTGTACGGGCACTTGCGGAAGCGCTCGCTCGAAAAACTGCCCGGATACCGCCTCGGAAAATACTGGCGCTTCGACAGGGAAGAAGTCTTGGCGTGGCTGGCGCAGCAGCGTGCCGACCGAAGGGCAGCTTGACATGCGCACTACACTTGGAGGCGACGCAGAACAAGCTGGGCGAGCCATCGGGATCCCAAGGAAGGGAGAAACGATGGCTCGAAGAGGTTTCCAGCAAGGCTCGCTTTTCCAGCGTGGCACCCGAAGGAAAGTCTGGGTGGCGCGCTGGTGGGAGGATCTGATTCAAGCCGACGGCACGCTCGGCAGATTGCGGCGATCCGAGGTGATCGGCACGCTCGCCGACTACCCGACGCGCCGCCGTGCAATGCAGGTTCTGTCTCAGAGGCTGTGGCCGGTCAACAGCGGCAAGGGACGACCGCAATCCATTCGCACATTTGGCGATTTCGTCAAAGACGATTGGATGCCCGTAGTCTTGCCGACTCTGAAGTACGCAACCCAGAAGCACTACAAGTACATGCTCGACGTGCATCTCATCCCGGCATTCGGCCAAAGGCAGCTTCGCGATCTCACTCGAGAGGAATTGCAAAGCTTCCTCAGCCGAAAGCTCAGCGGCGGATTGTCATGGGAGACGGTCCATCACTTCAAGTGTGGCCTCAGCAAAATTCTCAGTGCAGCCGAAGAATGGGGTCACATCTCGGAGAATGTTGCTCAAAAGACGAAGCTCCCACGGCGGCAGTATGGACCGGAGCGTGCGGTTCTCACTCCGGCTCAGGTGCGAATGCTGGCTGATGCCTTGAATGAGCCGACACGCTCGATCGCGTTACTGCTCGTGCTGACTGGATTGCGGGTTGGCGAATTGCTTGCGCTTCGCTGGGGGAATATCGATCAAAATGCTCGTTTGCTTCGCGTCTGCGAGACGGTGTACGACGGGCATTTCGATCAGCCGAAGACCAAGCGCAGCGCAAGAACCATCCCGATTGGTACGGAGACGGCAGCGATTCTTGCCGCGCTTCGTCCCGCCGCGATTGATCCGAAGGCCCTGGTATTCGCCACAGGCGAAGGCTCGCCGTTGGAGCGATGGAATCTCTTGCGCAAGCACCTCAAGCCCGTCGCGAAGAGACTGGGGCTTTCTGGCGTCACGTGGCATCTTCTGAGGCACAGCCACGCGACGATGCTGGACTCCGTGGGGACGCCCATCGGAACGATGCAGTCGCTCCTCGGGCATTCCACGCCGGAAATCACGCGCGAGATTTATTTGCACGCGATCCCGGAAGAGCAGCGCCGCGCGGTGGAAAGCGTCGAGAGGCTTGTATTTGGACCCAAATGGACCCAAGTTTCGCCTCCGGCGCAGGCTGAACCGGCAAGTGTGAATTGAAACAGAACGAGTTAATGGCGGGGCCGATGGGACTCGAACCCACGACCTCCTGCGTGACAGAAAGTTGGGCTAAAATCCTAAGTGCTTTCTTTGGTGTCGCTTGCGAACAGGAACCGTCGCTCAAGCCTTCCTCAATCGTCCGTAAATTGTCCGTAGCACTCCACCACGCCACAGTGTTTCAATGGGGCCGCGACTTTCTGGTCGCGGAGTTGTGAGAGTCCAATCTGCAATCTTTTGCCCGTCTTGCCTTTACAAAATGTTATAGACCCAAAAATCGGCTATTTTCGACGGGTTTTGCTCCCCAATTGCTCCCAGGTTTTGACCTCTGGTTTTTGGCTGCCTCGAAATACCGCTGGGAGCCTGATTCTGCCCCTAAATCGTTCCCAACATTTCAAGCACGCCAAACCACAGACGGACCAAGAGTGTTCTGGTTCGAGTTATAATCCGTGCCAGAGCCATGCCAATGTCTGAGAGCGAAATCGTTTTTGCGGTGCAGGAATCTCCAGAGGGTGGTTACGAGGCCAGAGCACTCGGCCACGCCATATTCACGCAGGCGGAAACGCTAGAGGAACTGAAAGCCGCCGCGCAGGACGCCGTGCGCTGCCATTTCGATGAAGCAAACCGCCCCAACGTGATTCGTCTTCACCTTGTCAGAGATGAGGTCATTCCTGCTTGAGGCTGCCGCGCGATCTGAGCGGGGAGCAACTCGCCCGCTTGCTTCACCGGTACGGATATGAAATCACACGCCAGACCGGCAGCCATCTGCGACTCACCTCAAAAATTAGAGGAACGGAGCACCACGTCACCGTCCCGGCCCACAGCGCGCTCAAGGTCGGCACGCTGAGCGCCATCCTCTCCGAAGTTGCCGCTTACTTGGAAACGGATCGTGCCGCCCTCGGCAATGAACTGTTTTCCTGATAAGGCATGGAGGGCAATAGTCTCAACTGGGGGGGCCGCATCCATTCTCGCCACGCACCGTTATACCCCAAACGGTGCGGTACCCACGGAATTTTTACCCGGGGGTTTTAATGAAAGCGCTGTGCAACCCGTCATCCCCTCGCTTAGCTCAAGGGCTCAGAGGGTGAGCCACCCGCCGTAGGGTACCCGTAAAGGCAACGGCAAGCCCCTGGGCCACCCGCCCAACTGTTAGCGAATCACGTGGCCATAAATAAACATGCCTATCGCGACTGCGTAGCAGGCCCAGAGCACGAACCAGAACTCCCACGCCTGCTCTTTGCGCGTCGTGTCGCTGACCCTCGTCCCGAGAAGGCCCGCGACCGCGCCGGCCCAGCCGCGGGCGAGCACTGCGAAGAAGAAAGCCATGGCTGGCGGCATCAAGAGCACGAGGAGCAGCTGCTCCCAGAGCGGCGCCGCACCCCTCACTTCACCACCCCTACCGCGCAGCCGATCGCAGAGCCCGTGTAGGTGATGAAGCTAAACGCGAGGTTCGCCTCGCCGACACCCGTCGCGTATTCGACTCCGAGGCGGGTGGCCCACCTTCTCCGGAATTTTGCGTCAGGGCCCATCTGGCGCAGCATGATAGCATCGAGGCCGCTCAGCGGCGGAGGATCTTTTCAGGGTGTCTCATGCTCGCTTTGTGAGCGTGGGGCTGTTGCGTTTCTCACAATGCCAAAGGGCCTCAAACGCATCTCCCGCACTGCCATCTCCACTTCATCACGTTCAGTTGCCACCGCCGGTTGCCGCTGCTGCGGTCCGCGCGAGCGCGCAACTTGTTCATCCGGGTCCTCGGTCAAGTACGAAAAGATTACGGCTTCAAGCTCGTCGGGTACGTGGTCATGCCCGAACATGTTCACCTGCTGATCTCCGAACCAGCCGGCGCGAATCCCTCCACCGTTTTGAAGAAGCTGAAGCAACGCGTCTCGCGGCGACTCAGGCGAAAGCCGCGCAGGGCAGCATCTGCGGGACAACGGTCGTTCGAGTTCGCGTCCGCAAACGAGCGGCTCCCGCAGTTTTGGCAGCGGCGGTTCTTCGACTTCAATGTCTGGAGCCGGAAAAAGAGAATCGAGAAGCTTCAGTACATGCATGCGAACCCGTTGAAGCGAGGGCTCGTCGACGATCCCGAGCACTGGCCGTGGAGCAGCTACGCGTTCTATCAGCGACGCGGCGGCGTGCTGATCGCGATCGATGCGATTGATTGACGGTAGCAACGGCAGGAACGTAAAAAGTCCCACGCTCAACAAACGAGCATGGGGCACCCTGAAGAGCTACGGCAAACGCCTGGGCCACCCGCCCGGGTCAGCGCAGGATGCGGAAATAGACGAACATTCCGAGCTCTGCAGCGTATGTGCCCCAGAGGACGAGCCAAAACTCCCACGCCTGCTCCTTTCTCGTCGTCTCACTCACCCTCCTTCCAAGGACGCCGGCCACAGCCCCCGCCCAGCCCCGGGCCAGGACGGCGAAGAGCATCGCCATGATAGGGGGCACCATGAGCGCGAAGAGCACTTCCTGCCAGAGCGGGTGGGGGTTGGCCATGACGCCGCCTCAGTGGATCCAGCCCGCGAAGCAGCCGACCGCCGAGGCACCGTAGGTGATCGCGCTGAAGGCGAGGTTCGCCTCGCCGACGCCCGTGGCGTACTCGGCCCCGAGCGCCCCCAATACGAGGTCGGTTGGGCTGGCGCCCCACGGCGTGCCCCCGATTGAATTGCCGAAGAGTGGGCCGAACCCCTGCGTGGGGCCCGCTGCTACGCCAAGCGCCATGTTGTAGAAGACGTTGTGCCCGCCGCCTTCGCCCGTGACGAAGCTGGTCACCAAATCGGTGAGGCCACTGATCGGATTTCCGAACAGGGCGGTAGCGGCGAAGCCCCCAACCCCTGACTTGAGGCCGGGTACCTTGTGCAGATCGGCTGCGATGCTTACGCTCTCAGCAGCGTCGGAGGCGCAGGTAAAGAGGCCCTTCTTGGCCGTCGTTTGCGGCAATAATGTCGGCAGTGAGGGCAAGCCGGGCCCCAAGGGCGGTCACGGATGGCCGGTGCCGGCCGCCATAACGATCCACCCGATGCCCCATCCCAGCAAACCGGAAAGCAGCAGCGCGTAGCCGCGGAATCGCCGGAGGAGGATTAGCGCGGCCAAGAGGCCCAGGGGGATAAAAAACCACGGCCACGCGAAGGCTGCCGTCTGCAGCCGAAACCACTCGGCCACCCATCCGCTGGCGCTTGAGGGTGACGGAACGGAAACGCTGCCCGGGGTCGCAAGCCCGACAGCAATCGCCAGCACAAGCCCGAACAGGACGGCTAGGAGGCAAGTCCAAGGGCGCGCCTTCGGATCCCCGGCACCTCGTTCGGCCTGCTCCAGCGGTCGACCGTGCGCTGGCGGGATGCGCGACGAGATATAGGAAGTGAGCGTCGACTGTTCGCCTGGAAGTGCAAATTCCGGGCGGAGGCCAGGGAGCTGCCGCACGAAATAGACCCTTCCCCACGGAGGGACGAACCGGTCGAGTCGTACGTACGCCGTTGCGGGGAACCACGAAACCCTCGACTCCCGCACCTGCGCCCATGGCACGACAACCCACCGCCAAAAGCGCCTGTACTCCATGCGCTCCTCGGATAAACGTACCTCGGCCAGGGTGAAGTGGAACACTGCCAGTAGCCCCAAGGCGAGCGAGAGCGCCATAGCTGGACCGCGGCCCCACAGGAGCACCGCGGGTAATCCTAGGATCACCGACAGCCAATATTTAGCGATCATGCTTGTCGTATGATTGCTGTTTAGGACGATTTTCCCGCGCTCATGCATGGTGGTAGGCCTCCCCCGACTCAGTGGCATATCGGCACGACAGACGTAGATTCGATGATGCCGGCCCCGCCGTACCCCCCTGCGCCCAGTCCGATGGTTCCCGTCGCCTGCCACGCCCCCGGACTGAAGGAGAAATCGCCGGAGAATCCTACGATGTCCCCGTAGCCACCCGATACGTCCCCGCTGAACCCACTCAGCTGCTGGATGCTGGTGGCCGACGACACGCTGAATTGAGTCCCGCCGATAGCGCCCAGGCCGAATGTCGGGCCGAGCGGGACCGCGTTCGTACCGACAGTCGTTAGGAACGCCGCCTGGCCGCTAGGCGTGACGACAAGCTGTCTGCCAGCCGCCCCCGCCACTCCCATCACCCAGCCCGCACCTGCAGACCCTCCGGCACCCACGCCAACCGTTTTGCCGGTGAGGCTGGCTACAAGCCCTAGCGCGCCTATCCCTATCCTCTGGTACCAGGTGGGCTCTGTACAGGTTCCTTGTGCCGTCGTTTGCGGCTTTTGCGGTTGCGGCTGCGTCAGTGACTGCTCGGAGCGCGGGAGCGCCACGGGGAGGCGAAGCCGCCTGGTCTCACCGACATTGAGGATAAGGCGGGAGGGCATCAGGCCGGCCATCCACCACCCCATCCAAAACTGCTCCCATGTGTCGCAGCCGGTGTACGTGGTTGAGGACTGGCCGTTGGAAAGGCTCGACTCAACGCCCTCACATTGCAAGCCCAACGGATCGATGTAGCTGGCGGGGTTGTTCAGCACGTAGCTGTACCGGTTCCAGCTTTGCGGATTCGCGGGACTCACGGCGGCCAAATCGGCCGGATCGGGACTCATAAAGCGGCCCGTTGTCGGCGAGTAATATCTCGCGTAGTCGTAGTAGCTCTGCGTCTCCGAGTCGTATTCCATCCCCGCGAATTTGTATCTTGGCGTGCAAGTGGTGGTGTGGTCGATTTCCTGGCCATAGGGGTAATAATCGGCATCGAAACAGACCGTGCCGCTGGAGTCGGTAACGACGCGAGTCGAGCCGAGCGTGTCCACAAAATAATAGTACGCGTTCCCGGAACCGTCCCTCCACGCGATCCGGCGTCCGTCGAAAAAGACATAATCGCGCCCCGTCGTGGTGGTGACATCTCCGCTGCCGTCTGTTTCCTCGATGACCTGGCCGGTGTAAACACGCCAGTAGAGGGCCACGACAGTCTTGCTGTCCGGCGAGGCGCATGAGCCTCCATTCGCGTAGTACTTTTCCACTCGAAGACCGTCGCCGTCGTAGACGTAGCAGTAAGGGCCATTTGTCGTGATGCTGGCGACGGTGATTCTGCCCTCGTCGTCGTAGGTGTAGTCGTAACTGCCGTCCGCGGTCATGTTGCCGGGAGCGTCGTAGCCGTAGCCGGCCGGGCTGTTGATCTGGTTATTGCCATTGACCGAGTGGCTAAAATAGTACGATGTGCACTGCGTGGAGTTCATTGCGAGCAGGTTCCCCAGCGCGTCGTCGGCTAGGCTTCCGCTACCGAAGCTCACGCCCCAGCAGTCCTGACCAGAACTCGCGGCCGCCTGCGCGGTGAGAATGCGGTTCAGCGAATCGTAGGTCATCGTTTCGTTGCGGCCGTTGTCGTTGCCGTTTGTGATGCTCGCCACGCTCCCATTATTCCCCCCGGGTTGGGAGTAGCCATACGTGAGGCTAAGCGCCGTGCCCGCGGTCGAGGTAGCGAGGATGGATTCCGGCTCCAAATCGGAATTATACGTCCAGCTTTCGGTTATGCCGGCAAAGCCGCCGCTGACGTTGCCATGAACGGCGCTGGCCAGAGCGCCCTGCGGGGCGTAGGTTGCGCTTGTGGCGTAGTTGATAGAATTGGCGGAGTCGACTGCTGCAGTTTGGCGGTCGGCGGCGCTGGTGGTGTAGGCGATCGTGTTGCCGTCGGGGTAAGTGATCGTGGCAAGCGTGCCGTCGAGGTTGTACGTGTAGCTGATCGTTTTCGTGACGCCGGCGATGGTCTTCTCCTCGGACGTGATACGTCCCATCGAGTCGTAGCTCCAGGCGGTCTCGCCCGAGCCGTCACTCATCCCCGTTCGCCGGCCCTTGCCGTTCGAGATCGTGAGTCCATTGTAGCTCGTCTGACCGTAATAATAGTCGATGCCGGGATCGCCGTTGGAATAGCTGACGGATGTGACTTGATTGACCGCGTTGTAGGTGTACGTAGTCGTGACCGTAGTGGAACCGTTTGTTTGGTTTGGCTCGGGCGCGGTGCGCGTGAGGACATTGCTGTGATTGTCATACGTGTATGAAACCGTGCCCTCCTCGGGGGTTGTTTCCGACGTGAGCCGCCCCATGCCGTCGTAGGCATAGCTGCGGGTCTGGGGCGTTGAAGTGGTGACCGAAGTCAAATCGCCGAGCTGGTCATAGGAATAGCAGGTTTTCACGTTCAGGGTGCCGCTGTTGTCGGGTTCATCGACTTCGATGACGTGGCCGAACGCTCCGAACCACTCGACGCGCTGGTTGCCCGCGGCGTCGGTAAGGAGTTCGGGATAGCCAGGACCGTTCGAGCACGATTCGGTTGCACCGCCGGACGAGCCGTACGCGATGCTCGTGACCGACGTGCCGTCGGGCTTGGTGATGGTGAGCGGGCGGCCGAGACCGTCGTATGTGGTCACCGTGGAACCGCCGGCGGTTCCACGGTATGGCGTTGTCTTCTTTGTTACACGGTTCTGTCCGTCGTACGTGGTGTCAACCTCGGTCTGTCCCTCGGGGTCGTTGACGAGGAGGTTCTCGTCGACGCGGCCCCAAGTGTCAATAAGGGCTTTGGTCTCCAGGTTTACGCCGGAAGTGATTGCCTTCTGCGTCTCCGTGCCCTGTTCCAGGCTATTGGAGAGAAGGTACGATTCGGTGATCGAGCCGCCGTCCGGATAGTCTGTCTCTGTCGGGCGGTCCCAGGAATCGTAGTGGTAATACGTGGAGTTGCCGTTCTGGCCGGTGGACTCCGCGAGTTCGCTCGTGTTGCAATAGAAGCCGCGCTTTATCGTGTCGCTGTTGGGCAGCGTGACGGTGGTGGGGAAGGCATTTGTCGGGCTTGAAGGATTGCAGGCGGTGGTGGGCGGGCCGGAACCGTTGTCTTTGAAGTAGTTGTCTGCATAGTTGAAAGTGGTTGTGCCGCTCGAATCTGCGACTCTCAGAACCTGCCCCGTAGTGTCGTAAGTGAGGGAGGCTCCATCGTAGGTGGAACCCGAGACCCATTGTGTGACCGTCGTGGGATTGCCCCTGGCTGTGTAGCTCTGACCAAAGTTCGTGTCGTCGTGCCCGATGGCCCCGGTTACCGTTGCGGGATCGCCGTAGCCATAGCTGTCGTAGTAGATGTTCGTTTGCGCAATCATCGTCCCGCTTCCGTTTTCCACGGTGATTGTGGCTTTCTTGTCCACCATGTTGTTATCCGAGTTTGCTAAGTACGTGTAAAGAACCTTTCGAAAGACGGACCCAGCATAGTTGTAGTCGTCCTCCTCCGTGACGTTGCCGAATCCGTTGCTGCCGTACGTGTAGGCGGTCATCGCAGTGACCGAGCCACTGGGTGTAGGCAGTATGGTCTTGACGATGCTGGGTAGATCGCCGGTATAGGTGACGTCGACTGTCTTGAGCGGCGTTCCAGTCGACGGCCCGGTGTAATACTGCTGCTCGGTATCCAGCGCTATTGAGTTGTCGCTGTTGTTGAATGTGAACGTATGGACCTCGTCGTCACTTCCGCCCGAATCGTTTGGCTTGGCGATGGTCACGGTCTGCGTGCACTGAGTCGAGCAGGTGGTGCTTACGACCTGCGGCGTAAAGCTCCACGTGGCGCCCGCGGCCGTGTATGAGTCCGGGAATTGGTTGACACTTCCAAACGCGTCCTGGAAGTTTGTGTAGCCGAACGATACGCTGCCACCCGTCGGCAGGGTCATGCCTGTGAGTTCGCCATAATGGCCTGATGTGGTGCCGGAGTCGTAGCTGAAGCTGTAGCTAGAGCCGTCCGGCAGGGCGATGCTTTCGATGACGGTGGCTGTGCTGCTGCTGTTGCAGTCCTCCCCCACGCCGGACGCCAGGAAATTCGTGCACACCGGAATTGATTCGGTGGTTACGACGATGTTGTAGGGGTTGCCCGCCGAATTCTCCGTGACCGTGTAGGTAACCGTGCTGCCGCTCGTCGATGTGGTCAGCGGGGCGCTGGTCGAGAGCGTGTTAACGTAGTTCCCATTCGTGTCCTCGACCGTGGGGTAGACCTCGGTTCCATCGGGGGCGTAGACGGTGGCCTGGATTTCGTTAGTGACGTTGATATGGTAGCCCCACTGGTCCTGGTCCGCCCCGCTGAAGGTGGAGGTCCCGCCCCCACCGCAGGCCGAGGGAATTACGTAGGTCGTGCCCCCGAAAGGGATGGTGTGGCCGTCTGGGGAATGCCAGATGAAGTTGGTGTACCAACCATAGTAAAGATAGGTGCCTCTGCTCCCGTCGTAACACTTCCTGAGCGTGGTGGTGTATGTCACGCCGCCGCCGGTTCCGTCGCTGGTGACCAGACGCCAGCCGCCCCAGGAACCGGCGACGTTGGTTGGCTGCCAGCTGCATGAGCCTCCGGAGCAGCTCTCCTGCCAGATGTGACTGTCATAGACGAGGCTGGCCGTGTAAGGAACCTTGCCGCGCTCCGGGATCGAGGCAATGGGGATGCTCAGGTGCACGTTCCCGTTGCTCGCGTCGACGTAACCGTCTTTCACCGGCACAGGCACGCTCCAGTGGTAATGGCCGAACTCGTAGAGGTAGTCGCTCTGCGCGCGCGCTGCTGCGGCGGTGACGAGGAAGACACAGACCCCCAGGAGGGGAATCAGCAGCTTGCCCGGGCGATGCATTTTTGGTACGGGGACCCTTTGGCGCGTGTTCATCATTTGTGCCTCCACTGGCTGCGCCCAGTCGTGCTATTGCTGGGGAATTGTGAAATCGGAATCGCTCAGGCCGACATTGAAGGCGACGGAGCTAACCGTGACCTTCCATGTGGGCTGGCCGGCAAATATTTCGGAAACGGAGAGAGGAACAAGGACTCCGTCCTCTGGCTGGTAATCCGCGAAATCAATTTCCTGCTCGTACGTCTGTGGCACATTCCTTCGGCCGTGCAGCGTCTCCGTCTCCTCGATGAGCTCGAAGTTTGTCGCGTCGACGAACAGGTCAATCGCGCCTGCTCCGGCAAGACCCTGGATGGGAGCGAAGGCGGGGTTGGCAGCGGGGGTGAGTTGCACTTCGTAGGTCTCGTGGCCGTTCACCGTGTGCTCGCCAAGATATGAAATTCCGGTGCTCGGATCGTTTGCCGCAGCTGCGATGCGTATGGCGGGAATCGTGAGGTCGCCGACGTTGATCAGGTTGTATGGGGCGAGGTCGTGCGGCTTGCCGTCAATCGTCACGAGAACGCCCGAGAGATGGTTGATGACCCATGATTGCGTCCCGTTCGGCAGGGTCGAATCCATACGGAAGTCGGCGAGGCCCTTTCCTTTTATCGTCACCGTGCCCTGCACCTGTTTGCCCGCCCAGTTGAAGGCGACATCCCCGGATTCGGTGTAGTCCTGTATGGATTCGAGCGCTCCCGTCCCACCAGAGACTTGGAGATATTTCCCAAGGATGGCCACGGCCTGCGGGTCTTGCGTGGCCGTGCTGGTGGTCTGCGCGAGGCCGACCCCTGCGCCTACGGCGGCAATCAGGGAGAAAAGGAGACCACGCGAGGCACGCTTTACAATTACTTGCGAGAGTTTGCGAAATGGTGGGCGTGAACCGGCCTTTTGAAACATGACACACCTCCAGCAGGATGGTTCCTGCCGTCTGTTTTTGGGGCCGAAGTTTGCCGGGCGATGCAGCGGGCTCGCGTTCAGCGAGAAACCTGCTTATGATGGCCCGCCCAACGCGATATGAGTTTGTAGCGGGCGCGGGCACCCACCGCCCAGCTATTATCAAATAGCTAATCAGGTAGTGGTCTACGCCTGCCCCCCCCCCCTTATGTCAAGCATAATTTTCCTTCAACGATTTTTGCAATGCTATGTGGAGCGTGGCCCGGACAATGATTCGCTTCAGTACCAGGCCGGTTGAGGTCTCAACTTGCGGATTCGTGAACCCGTAACGTTACGTACGTTACGCAGCCAAAATCCAGCAGCGCAAAAGTTCCCGAAAAGCGAGCATTTCCCCCACACTTTCAAATTAGCAGGGCAATCATGCTCTCACTGGCCCTTTGGCAGCTTTTCGTGGTCGTCCAACATTCTCTCTACCTCTGTTTTCTGCCGGAGTTGATTTCGCAAGAAAGCGGATGTGATGGCGTAAGGCATGAAATCGTCGTCGTGCTGGGCCGCCCAACATTCCTCGATTGCCAAGCGGAGATCGCGCCATCCTCGGCAAAAGGCCTCTCTGGCCCATTTGTCCTTCTTGGGCAGCCCGAGGATTTGAGGCTGGAAGAATTCGGTCGGCGCGTCTTGAATGTCCTTGGGCCTGCGTCGCCAAATACGGGAAACCGCCTCGAAAACCCTGTAGTGAAAATGCCCGAAAGCAGAGCTTCGCGTCATTTTGGAGCAACGGTCGGATGACTCACGCCAACCCATTTCGGGCAAGCCAGCCATTGCATTGGCCAATCTGAGCGGCTCGACGGTGTATCTTTCTTTGCTCAGGAAGTCGAGCAGTTGTGAGCAATACCAATAAGCTTCCTCATTCTCGACCCTCTGATCGAGTTCTTTCGATTCCGTTTCGGCTTGCGCAAGCCCTTCTTCAAATTCGCTCAGGCGCTCCTGTCTCTGATTAGCTTGGGCTTGAATTACTTCCTTCTCCTGCTCGCCCGCCACTGCCAAAGCGCTTTCGGCTTCGGCGCAAGAACGCTCCATGCCAACACGCCGATCGCGCTTTCCTTGGACTTCGTAGCGCAGCTTCGAAGCCCTGATTCGGTCTGCTCGAAGAGTTTTGCCATCGACCTCTCGCGGGGAACCTTGAAGGAAAGCACTGGCCAGATCGCCGCAGACTCTTCCCCGGATAGGCTCAAAAACCTTACGCACGTCTTCAATCGTGCCGCCCTTCCGCTTCCGAATCTCCAGTAAATTGAAACCGATCTCCGGCCAGAATTCCTCGTAGAGGGAAAGCCATCTGTTTCGGCTACCGAGCAGGATATTGTCTGGTACGGTGGGCCGACCCCTCTTCCGTCTTGCAGGCTCAGAAGGCCCAGGCATCCAGACTAGCGGAGGAGCAAACGCAAATTCGCCGCTCTGTACTGGAGGGCGGTTGCCCCTGGGTTTCTTCCCGGCAAGACCCCCTTTTCGCTTGCCCAATGGCCGGTTTTTCTTCGACCGGTCAAGCCCTTTTTTCACCTTCTGGCGTGCCTTTTTGCGTTTTGACATTTTCCCGGTATCCGTTTGAGAAGCTGGCCTGAATTTTACGGCGGTGCCCGGGAAATCGCCCGAATTTTTCCGGCGGTTGCTTATCCCGACACCAGTTGCTCTTAGTCGCCAAACCCAGTCTCCACAAAAAGGGGCCGTATTCTGTACTTGCCGAAATACGGCCAAACGATAGGGGACCAACTGTATAGGAGGGGTCACAAATGGCAACTGGAACTGAACACAAATTTCCGTGTCCCGTTTGCACTCGCCCGCTTGAGGTGAAGCGGACAAAGAAGGAAAAGCCGTACGTTATCTGCGATCCATGCGGCGTCCAGATGTTCGTTCGCGGGCCCGCGGGTATCGACGAATTCGCGCGGCTGATCGAGCGAGGGAATCGGGACGGACTAGCGGAGCGCCTTGAGGCAATGGAAGAGCGCTACAGGCTGACCTGTCCCGATTGCGGCGGGGAGTTTTGGATCGAGTCGGAACTGATCAAGACCAGCAGCTTCGATGGCCGCCTGAAAGGATTCCGCTGCCCGAAGAAGGGTTGCGGGGCAATCGTGCCATGGGAGGGCAAACGATGAGGTTCACAGTGGTAGGAGCGGTCTTAATCGCGGCGGCGGTGATCGGAGCGGTGCTCCTGATCCGCCAATTGAACAAACCAAGGACGGATACAAACAGATTCCTCGCTCCGCTCGAAATAACACCTGTGGGGCAGTGAGCACGAACTGAACGAGGCAAAGCAAACCCTTGCTGCTGGAAAAAGTAACTCGTTGCCCCTTGCCTGAGCCGACCGCAGGACGGCCCGCAGGGGAAGTTGGATCCCCAGAGCCCGGGGAGGGGACTGCTCCCCCGGGGACGTACCGTGATACCATCCCCGCAGCGACACCAGAGAAACGGAAACGAGGCAAATGCATGTCTCGCCGTTCTCAGGTGGGCAGCATCGAGAAAAGTGGCAAGTGGTACGTAGTGCGGTTCTGGAAGGACGTTCCGGGTCAGGAGCAGCGGATTCACGCCAGCGAGCGTATCTGCCCGGTCTCCGGTCCCGGCAGTCTGACCAAAGCTGGGAGGAAGCGACGTGCTTTCGAAATCGTTATGGCGAGCGGCGTCAACGACCCGCAGCACTTCACTGAAACGACGGTCGGCACGACGTTTCGGGAGCAGGCCGAGTGGTTTTTTGATCATGCTCGGCAACGAAAACGCAGACCCGTCAAGCCAAAGACGCTCCAAACTTGGCGGTACGCTGCAAACAAGTGGCTCTATCCGGTGTTAGGTGATCTACCGCTGGGAACGGTGTCAAACGCCACCATTAAGCCTCTGGTGGTGAAGATGCACGAAGCCGGACTCTCCGCGCAGAGTATTCACGCTTACATCGGACTGGTGAAACTGGTCGTGGCTTCGAAAGTGGATGAGAACGGCGAGCAAATGTTTCCGCGAAAGTGGAACCATGAGTTTCTGGATATGCCCATTATCGCGGGCCAGCATCGGCCGACGTTCACCGCTGAAGCTATGACCAAAATCGTCGAAGCCGCCGCCGCGCGGGATCGCGTCCTGTTTGCGGTCTTGGCGGGGAGCGGCCTCCGCATCGGTGAGGCCTTGGGACTCGAAATCCGTCATCTATCAGCTGACTGTCGGACCGTGACGGTCGAGCAATCTGTGTGGAATGGTCGGATTCAGACACCCAAGACCCCGAATGCCTACCGGCAGATTGACCTAGCGCCTGAGCTAGGCGACCTCCTTCGGGCGTTCATCGGGGATCGACGTGACGGACTTGTTTTCACCAACCTCCGGGGCAAGCCACTTTCCCAAACCAATTTGCTTCACCGTTCGCTCTATCCCATCCTCGAAAAACTGGGAGTCGAGAAGTGCGGTTTCCATGCCATGAGACGCTTTCGCGTGACGTGGCTACGCAAAAACCGCGTGCCAGAAGACATCATCCGTTTTTGGATGGGCCACGCCGACAAAACCGTGACAGACGGGTATTCCCGGTTGAGCGAGGATACGGAGTACAGGCAAACGGTAGCTGAACAATCGGGTTTGGGATTCGAGTTGCCACAGCACGATCAGCCTATTGTCCGTAATGTCCGTAGAAATGCGAGTGAAATCGAAACAGGAGTCGCAGCATAAATGACTGAGAGAGGAAGGCTTGGTATGGCGGGGCCGATGGGACTCGAACCCACGACCTCCTGCGTGACAGTTCTTTCAGCGATGCAAGCGATGATAGGCAGGAGTGATCTGGAGTAAGCGAAAAGCTATGGGGCAACACGCAGATAACTCGCGCCGCGATGCCGCGACGTGAGCCCGAGCGAGCGGTAGCGAGCGGGTGTTTTACCGGATAGCCAGCGCGGGTTACGTCACAAACTGCGTCACACTTTTTGGGCACCCCATCCCAGCGTCTACCCCCTCCACATGCAGAGCGTGGAAGTGGGAATGCACGCTTACTTGACGCCCGCGAAAATCTCCTCGGAATTTTCTGTAAGCCGCTTACAGTTTCTCTCTCCATGGCGCGGCAGTCATGTGGAGCAGTCGTCTGGAATAGCCGCGGGAGCTTCGTAGGATGGGTCTGTGGGGCCATCTCAGGCTGCCGGAGGAGTTGCGCGGGCTGACTTGTAGAAAGAAAGGCTTGGCAATTCGGTGGCGGGCGCTAGAATGCCATATGCGCATCAAGAACTGGAAACGCCGCCCTCACCACTCGCAAGACCGGCCCTTCGAGGATTTGCCCTTCGAGGCGCAAAAACGCGCCCGGCTCCGGCTGCACATCTTCTTGCAGCGCCACCATCCCTGCCCGCCCTGGCTGTACCCGATCCTTATCGGGCGCGCCCGATTCCTCGGCCAACTCTCCTCTGGGCAACTCTCCGCTTGGGGCCGCTCCATGCGCGCGAAGCGGTACGGCTACGCCTCGCAGCGTAAGTTTCGAGAAGAGGGCCGTGTGGGGAAATGGCACCCTGCCCACCGTGCCTCCCGCGTTAGCAAGGCCCGGCGCGAACTCAGGAAGCAGCGCAAGCAGGAAGCAGAAGAACGCCAAAGGCTGGACCTGCCGCCGAAGCCCCGTTCGACATTGCTGCCGCTTTTCTGACACGCCCCCAGAGCGAGCCCTGGCGGAACGCGCTTTTACGACGCTCAGCCCCCTTATGTTCAGACTCAAGGGGTGCAAGATGCGGCACCCCGTCCTGTAGCTCGCGCAACGCAGCAGTGCCGATACATTAGACTCCACCCTGCGAGATGCGCCGCACTCTCGGCAGCTTCGCATTGCCTTCTGTCGCCCGCATCAACCCATTGATACCCCTGGACAGAGGGCAGCAGGGAGGGATATTTGACAGGCCCGTTGAGACTCAGTTGCCTTTTACTGGGATCTCTTGCACTTTCCGCGTTTACAACGGCCGCTCTCAACGCCCATCAGTCGGAGCGGTCCGTATCGGGTCCCGCCGGGAATACGGTTCGCTGGCCGGACATTGCGCTCACGGCATGCCCGGTTATCTCACCGCCGCAGAATCAGGAGGCGAGGGTCTGGAAGCACGGCCAAGCCGAGGCGGACGCGTTCTCTTCCGCGATGGCCCAGCTTGAGGCGAGGAACTACTCCCAGGCGGCGCGCCAGTTTTCAGACTTCGTCAGTATGTATCCCGATTCCGATTACGTGGCCTCCGCGCTCTTCGGAGAAATGGCGGCCGTCGACTACGAGAAGAACATAGCGGGCCAGATGCGGGTGTCAGAGAAGCTTGTCGATCTGCCGTCGGCCCCCGCTGCGGCACGAGCAGGGACCTTTGTGTCCCTCGTGGCCTTGTTATCGCCGTATGTGCGGGCTGGCGATCCGCAAGAAGCACGGAAGCTCTCCGACCTCCAAAAGTGGACCGAATGCGGGAGGGCCGCACTCGCGGCAGAGTCGCAGACTGCGGCTGGCTCTACCGACGCGGCGCTGGAGACCACACGCTACGGGGAAAGTATCTTTGACAGGACAGACGGCTACGTTGCGCTGCTGCACCAGGACTACGACCTCGCCCAATCGAAGCTGCAAGCGGCAAACAGCTTGAATTCCCAGGACCCGTTTACTAACCTCTGCCTCTACGAAGCGTATTCCCTCTCCTCTAAGCCGGATTTCAACGCCGGCGTCTTTTACCTCGCGCGGCTTTCAAACCTAGCGCCGCAGACGACGCAAGGTGACGCCCTTCTCAAGCGCATTTATGTGATGCTCCACGGCTCCGCGGACGGGTTAGCGGACTTGCAAAAGGCGGCGATGACAAACACTGTCCCTCCGCCTGGCCTGAACGTGCTTCGAGCGCCCAAGAGCAAGCATCGCTACGGGTCCTCGCTCGTGGCAGGAGCGATTCTTGGCCTCTTTGCATACTCCATGGTCAGATACCCCTGGGTCGCGGAGGGGATCGCCAACAGCGCCTCGGGGGAAACGGCCCCTCCATCCAAGGTGATGATTTTCGGCGGCCCGGATCACAAAACCTACCTCGGCTGTCTGAGTTGCTCTCAAGAGGAGCAAGACTCTGTGTTCAACAGGTCCGGCCACTACGGGCAGTCCTCCGGGCCGCTCTATCAGGACAGTATATGGAACTCCCTCGGCCAGTTTGGCTCGCGGTTCTCTCCGTACAGCGCGTGCAACCCAAACGCGACCGACCCGCCGGTTATCGTGGATAAGAGCGGTAATGCCTACGGGCACCTGACCGTCAACATGAACAGCCCGGACATTGGGGCTGGGGCTCGACTTTATGAGTGGCTGACCACGGCTGTTTGTCGCATGTGATGCTGGCGGGCCGTGTACCCTCGACGGCCTAGGTTGGGCCTGCCGCGAAAGCCCCGCTCGAAACTCTTGCCCCTGTTCTGACACCACCTTAGAGCGAGCCTAAGCGGAACGCAAAGGCTCGCAGTCGGCGAGGGCCTTCCGAATTGCTTTGTGAGCCGAAGTAGAAAGGCTGTGTCGGTGGAGGCTTTTTACTGACGGCTCAAGGTCCCAGTCCCGTACGCCCCGCCACACGTCCCACTCCAAACAAGATACGAAACCGAGATCGAGGAGCCGGCCGGATTTGATTCCGTAATAGAAGTACCACCGTTCGTGTTGTACGCGAGCAAAATAGTCCCATTGTTCGTCTGAATCAGTCCGACCACTTGTGTGAAGACGCCGTCCAAGCCTGGGCCATTCACGTACTGTCCACGCTGGTCGGCAGTGAGCGTGCCCGAAGCAAAGCACTGCGTTCCAGAAAACGTCATTGTTCCCGCGAGGCTCGGAAAACCGAGAGAGTCGAAGCCCTGTTCGGTCATGGTCACTGAAACGTTCGCTGATCCAATGGTGCCAGTCCAGGTCCCCGCCAGTGGGGGGACGTTGGCAAGGCTGACCGCTCCACTATCCGATGGATTGGTGCTCGTGTAGGTGCCAGAAAATGAGGCTTCTTGGCCAGCTTGAGCGGTGGCGGATATCTGCGTAGTCAGGCCAGACGGATCGCTGAGCGTTAGCGTGAGTGTGTTGCCTGACATCGTCCCAGAGACGTTGCCGATAACTCCCTCGCCGGGGTCTTGCTCGTGCGCATAGAGCCCGGAGACGGACCCTCCCACAAAGTTTACGTAGGCACCGTACTGCTTCGTTTCCGGAGTTTGGGTTGCGGATTGGGTTGTTATCTGCCAGCTTCCCGAGGATGGGCTCGAACCCGAGGGAGGATTGCCTTTCGAGCCAGTTCCACCGCCATTACAGGCCGTAAGGCAGAGGCTTAGGCCTAGCGCGATAAGCACCAGCGAAACGCACGGTCGCATCGGCATCTCACTCAGGGTCGTAGTGGAACATAAGAAACTACCGCGTGCGTGCGTCTTCGTGGAGTCGCTGTTGCCTGTCGGTTACCCCGACATCCATCCGTTTCCTCTGCGGCCGCAAGGCTGCCCGCGCTATCATCTCTCCGAGCGAGGAAAGAAATGAGTCGAATTTGGCTTTGCCTCTTGGCGCTTGCGATGGTCCCGGCCATCGCGCACGCCAAGCCGCCCCTGGAAACCGTGAAGTTGAAGGTTGAGGCCACGGAATTGGACCGGGATATGCTGCTGCAAAAACTCAACGAACACGGGAAGGGCAACCATCTTCGATTCGTGTCCGCCGACAAGGGCTTCCAATATCGGATCGTCTTCGATACAGCACAGCGCAGAAACACACTCCTCGGAGTTATGGGCGCGGGCGCAGTGAACTACAGCGGAGCAGGAGTGACTGTGTACGACGCGAAGGGCACGGACCTGTTCCATTTTGAGCGCGCGAACCGCTATACGGACTCCGGCGCAACCAACGCGGCCGCGAAGGAAATCATCAAGCGGCTACTGCGGCTCCGGAAGCTCGAAAGGGATCAGCACCAACGGTAGGGTATTTTTGAGCACCGCGTTGCCAGCGATCTCCGTTGCGCGTTGCGTCGATGGCCGCCAGAAAGAGAAGCTATGCACCTGAACTGGCGTAGAGGTTTCAAGAGACTGTTTCTGTTAGCCGCCATAGGCTGGGCCGCCTATGTCTTACTGATCGGCCCGACCTACCTGGGCCGGCGGGCCACGCTGAGGTTGCAAGCGGAAATGAAGTCGTGCGTCGACTCGTCAGTAATATCTGAACCCGGTTTTTCGTCCTCTAAATGCATCGACTCAGTCACGAAAGAATACGAAGACTCGCTTCACGGCACCTCCCCTGTTGACTCCTTGCGTGATCGGAATGATGCGTTGTCGTTGGCCTTCGGCGTGCTGACGGGCGACGAACCAACGGGTTTTGGCTATGTTCCACTGGGCCGCGGTATTGACTGGTTTGGTGTTCTCATCGTGCTCGGCTTGCTAGTTCTCCCGCCTGTCGCCATGTATGCGCTACTTCGTCTCGGGTGGGCCGTGTCCTCGTGGGCTGCGCGGGGCTTCCGATCTCCGGCGTAGACCGGACTTCCGCGTGGGGTGCGCGTCCGGCGCAGGCGTCTCAACGTCTCATATCGGGAGGCAAAACTTAACCGTTATGGTGCAGCTTCGCAGATTCACGCGCCTGACGAACGCTTTTTCGATGAAACTGGAAGACATGAAGGCCGCTTGCGCTTTGCATTTCGCGCACTACAACTTTTGCCGCGCCCACTCGACGCTGCGCGTAACGCCCGCAATGGCCGCTGGCATTTCCAGTGAAATTTGGACGCTAGAAAGGCTGCTAGTCTAGGGCCGAAAAGCTCTACGCTCAGGGCGAACATGATCTCATCCGAAGAGGCATTGCTGCTGTTTAGCAAGTGGCGCGACGAGAGCAAGGTTTTGATGGTCATCAGCCGTTCAGGAAGGGAGGTTGATGTGTTCCTGGCCGCCGTCACAAACGTGCGGGAAAGCTCCGGCACTGTGTCGATGAAGGCCACATCATTGGATGGCCGACAGCGAGACCGCGTAATTGATCTGCGGGAGGCCACAGTTGAATACGCTGATCCGCGCGAGGCACCTAACCCAGAGCGATCAGCCGAAGTGTGGGAGTGTTTCCTGCAAGTCTCTTTTCCTGCCGGTAGCTCGGTTAGCTCGATGATGTTTTCCGTTGCTAAATGAGATGGTTGGGTCTTTGTCGAACGCATCGCGCACACTCTCAGTTTTTAGCAAGCGCATCGCGATGCGTGTATTCCTAAGCCCCTGGTGATCGGCCAGCGGCCTTGCTCCGCATAGCCTACCACACCTGTCAACCACTGCTTTCCGCATCATAGTTACTCCGTCAATTTCAAATGACACCACTACCCCCTAGCGGAATAGCGGCGCGGGCACAGGGCAGGAATTGGTTCCTTTCCGCTCGCAAACCGGCATGAGCCTATGCTTGGCTTCGCTGGGGTTTGACGCCGAGGAGCAGGCCGAGCCCGATGCCAAACAGAGCAACCCCAGCAAGCGCGCGCCCCTTTGCTTGGGTCGCCTCGGATTCAAGTCTCTGTTTCTCCTCGTCCATCATCACTGCGGGTCCGAATCCCGGGACCTGTTTCTCGTTTTCCACTTTCAACGCCTGCTGATCCGCCGCTAAATTGACTGCGTGACGGTGCCAGGTGGCTCCGCCCCAGGCCATCATTGTGAGGCCGGCGGCCAGAAAGAGCGCGTACACCCAGCGGCTATCGCTGCCGAGTGCCCAGGCGAATGCGACCCCGATTAGAAGCAGCCCGATCCCTTCTCTCATTCCCCCATCGAGGAAGCCAGCGCCAGAGAGAGCAAGGGCAAGGCAGAGAGTCACCTTGTGCCTTCGGTTCAGTGAGGGCAAGTTCATGCGCGGATTATAGGCCAGCTCTGAGCCGGGAAGCGCGACTCTTGCTCTATACAGCAACGCTCGGGTGCGAGATTGGCGGGGGCTGGACCGGCCCGCGCGGCCCTTTCAGGTCGCGGGGAGTGAGGGACTCACTGCGCCCCTACAGAGCGTGCAATGCGGTTCCCGGCCAGCCCCCGTAGAATCCGCTATGCCCTTCACGGGCATTTGCGCTTCCGCGCATTGCGAGCTGCGGCGCTATTGAAACTAAAACGCCCCCCAGAGAGACCGGATGAACTACGAACCTGCCTGCCCACAGGCCATTTCCTCTTCTCCTACTTCTCCTCCCCTTTTTGCTTTCAATGGAAGTTGTTGAAGCCATTGGTAGGCGGGGGCGAGTTTTCCGGTATCGGGCTTAGGAGGCTTACCCTTTTCGACCAGAATTACCCCGCCCAGCGCCAGTTCCTCCAGGTGGTCCCGCGCGGTTGGATGGCTCACCTCGCAGAGACGCCGCACATCCGTCGTTGTGATGTAGTCGCGGACCCGAAGTTCCCTCAGGATTGGACGTAATTGCCCTGGCAACGACGAAAGGGCAGTGTGCGCGACCACGGTAAGGTCTTCTTCGTTCGCCCGGTCCCTCCCGTGAATCAGGGCATGACCGCGCATCAACTCCTTGAAGTAGGTGATGAGCTTCCACGGGCCTTCCGGGTGATTGGCTGCTACAGCGGCCCATTTGCTTCCGTGCTTCTCATACTTGACGCCTGAGCGCACCTCTGCTACCAATCTTGCCCAACGGTTTAGCTCGCGAAGCAATAGGTCCGGCAGCTCGATACTCCTTGGGGCTACAGTGCCGACCGGGTGCTCATCGAAGAAGGCAATGAGAAACTCGTTCACCGCTCGCTGACATACCACGCTGGCTTCCGACACGTCGTCCCTCTTGGCATATTCCCAAGTTTCCTCCTCACTCGGGAACTTGCCGGGCACCTCGTAAAAGAGGAGCCGGGTGCCGAGCTGATACATCACCCGGTACGTCTCACGGGGAAGCGGAGTGGTCGCGCCAATCCAATTGAACACGATACTTTCCTCGTATCCGCGCCGGCCTTGCGAGCCGCTGTCGCTGACGAACCCCTTTCCGTCGAGAATCGGGATCAGTTTGCGGAAGTTGTCCCGTAATTCCTCTTCGCGCCCACGGAAGATGGTTGAGAGTTCCTTAGTAACTAGCACCTTGTCCTTCAGCCTTGGCAGCAAATCTGTTCGCGAAAGCTTCGCACGTGACGTTCCCGCTATGTGGCTGACGAATGAGCGCGGAGTGAACTCGTCGGAACGGTAGGCATAGTTCGCGAGTGTGCTCTTAGGTTCTGGAAAGAACATCTCGACAACCGCGCTCTTACCGTAGCCGCTTGTGCCCTCGAAGATTATTGAAAGTGGCTTCGTGCGCCCCGCGAGGGACATTGCTCCGAAGACGGCCAGTCCGCACTTCAAGCTCGGAAGTAGGCCTGGATAGTAGCCGTTGACGTTCACCTCGACCGAGCGGAACAGGTTCGACGCGCTCATCGCCGGGCTCCTCTCCATCGGGGCAGTCCGTTCATGGCGCGTCTCAACTGTCTCTACCGACTCTTGCAAGCGCGCCGCAGGCAGCTAACTCGTCGAGATGGGCTGCGAAGATTGCGGCCAACTCCGTCTCGGCCAACTCCAGCGATAAGCCCCAGAGCGATGAGAGGATTTCCTCCACGCGGCGCTTCATTTCCCCCGAACGGTCGTGTTCGAGCGGATGGCGAATCATCCCCTCCAGGAATGCGGGCCATTCCGCAACGTTCGAGGGGCTGCGAAATTCCCGGCCACAAACCTTACAAGATCCCATATCTCGGCCTGCGAACAGGTGTTGTACAGCGCGCTCGGGATCGAGAACGTAGAGCCCAGGACGCAGATTAGCGTGAGACGCAGCCGCTTGTGTCGGAAGGTTCTTACGTATAAAATTGCTTTTGTTCACGAATGATTTCCTTTCCGGCCCGCGTTCCCAGCGCGGGCCATTTAATTTTCGCCTTCAAGGTTCTGGCAGCCGAGTACACCGACGAGGCGGACATGGTGCGCCATCGGCCAGGCTCCGCCGGGCAACCCCAAACCGTTCCTAGGCCTCGCCCGCCTCACGAGCGTGCCTTTTGGGGCGACGGGCTGGAAACGTCGCGCCGGGCAAGTCTCTCAGGTTGTTTCGCGGAATCAGTTTCGCGTTCCGTGTCGCCGTTGCGAGCGCGGTCAATGCAAGCGGCTATGTCGTCGGGATGGAAAAGTAGGCGGCTCCCGATGCGTGTGGGGCGAAGCCTCGGCGCTGGCCCGGCGGCCATTCGGCGAACAGTGAACCGGCTCACGTGGAGAATCTCCGCAGTCTCGCTCACGTCGCGGAGGCGGAATCCCTCAGCGTCCATTGGCGCGCCCCCGAAGCCGCTGTTCAATGGCCTCGGCCGGAATGGCCCAGCGGCCTCCGTGCTTTACCGCGCCCGGCCACTTGCCTTCATACAACTGCCGGTAGACAGAACCGATCGTTCGCCCCGTCCGCACCGCCGTTTCCCGAGGGCCGAAGTAACCTTGCTTCTTCATCGGGCGTGACCTCCTTGCGTTCACGTGCTAATTGATCATCAGGCCGGCACGGGAACAAGAACAAGTATATTTGTATCGACAATCTAGTATGTTTGTGCTATCAATATTGTGTGCAATTCGGAGCGAGGCCCGAGACGCTAGCAGAGCAGAGCACCACCTGGAGCCATTTCCTCGCGGCTCTGAACGGCGGCGAGGCCCGCGAGCGGTTCGTCAACCTGCGCATCAATTGGGGCTCTCCGATCCCGCCCGCTCACAAACGCCAGGCTACTGAGAGCGAGAAGACGCGCGAACGCGAGTGCCTGTTGGAGGGAATTCGGGAGTACGTGGATAGTTGGCTCGATGCGGGGCGTAGCTTTCGTGAATGGATGCTTAGATTTCCCCGCCTCTTCCGTCGCCTAAGCGCGGACATCTCTGAGTGGCATCTCTCCTTCGGCTGTGACTCGCGCGAACATGCCTTCCTGACGCCTGGAGCGCAACGCATTGGATCGACCCCCTCGCCAGACACGCCTGATTGGGTGACGCCCCTAGAGGCGGCCCGAACCTTCACCAGTCTGATCACAAGCCCGCTGGCCGATGATGTGAGGCGGTGCGACCGCTGCGGGCGATATTTTCTGAATCGTAGCGGTCACCGCAACAAGCGATTCTGTGCACGGCGGTGCGCCACGCAGCACACGGCGATAAAGGCGACCCTTCATCGCCGGCGTGCGGAGAGAGAAAGGACGCTCAAGAGGGCACGCGCGGCGCTTCGAGACATGCTGCCCGAGGATTTCCGCCGTGCCGACTGGAAGAAGCGCGTGGCCAGGCGCACCGGCCTGACTCCGAACTGGCTGACGAGGGCTATCAACCGGGGCGATCTCAAGGTTCCCTATCAGGTTCCCGAGGGAGAGATACAGGGGAGGCGATGATGCTCTACAAGCGCGGCAAGACGTGGCACACGGATTTCACGGTCAACGGTGTGCGCTACCGGCAATCGCTACACACCCAAGACTGGCGCGAGGGACAGTCACGTGAGAAGCAGGCTATCGCTCAGGCATCGGAGGGCAAGCTGGCACCATCGAGCAAGCAGTTCGCACGGGTGGCTTTCGGCGAGGCTTGCGAACGCTACCTCACGGACCGCTCACCGCACCTCGCCCCCAAGAGCATTCAAAGCGAGCGGGAGCGGATTCGGCGGCTGAAGGATTTCTTCGCGGCGACGCCGCTCACGCGCATAAACGGCGATGCGATCCGCCAGTACATCGCGCGCCGCAAAGGGAACGGAATCAGCAATCGCACCGTGAATCTTGAGCTTGGCATTCTGAGCCGCGTACTCAAGCGTGCGAAGCGTTGGCATCTTGTGGCCGACGATCTGAGGCCGCTGCCCGAGCGGCGCGACATTGGGCGGGCGCTTGCACCCGAGGAAAAGGCGCGATTGCTGAAGTTGGCGGCGAGCCGCCCGGAATGGCGAACTACGTTCCTGGCCGCGCGGCTGGCGCTCAATACTACGATGCGGGGATGCGAGCTAAAAGGTCTGCGCTGGTGCGACGTGGATTTCATCGAACGCACACTGACGATCCGCCGGAGCAAAACGGCCGCCGGCGAGCGGGTGATACCGCTCAACAGCGACGCTTGGGCAACGGTGCTGGAACTGCGTGACCGGGCACTTGGATTCTTTGGCGAAGCACGGCCGGATTGGTTCCTATTCCCCCACGCCGAGGGATTGTCCAAACCCGATCCGTCACAGCCGATGACCACTTGGCGGACGGCTTGGCGCAGGCTAACCCGTGCGGTCGAATGCCCGGCCTGTGGGTTGCTTCAACCGCCGGCCGAGTCCTGCCGTAACGACGAGTGCAAGGCCGAACTGCGGAGGGTCAAGAGTCCGCTGGCCGGTCTGCGGTTCCACGATCTGCGGCACCACGCAATTACCGAACTAGCCGAGTCCCTTGCTTCAGACCAAACCGTAATGGCCATCGCGGGCCACGTCTCGCCCCGGATGCTGGCGCACTATAGCCATGTGCGACTGGAAGCGAAGCGCAAGGCGCTCGATGCGCTCAGCCAAGGGGTTCACAGGGGTGGTTACGTCACAAACCGCGTCACAAACGGCCAGTCTCCGACCGTGCCGCTTCCGCAAGTGATTGAGAAGAATGGCGGGGCCGATGGGACTCGAACCCACGACCTCCTGCGTGACAGGCAGGCGTTCTAACCGGCTGAACTACGGCCCCGAATTTCACTACGGATGGTGGGCAGTGTCCGATTTGAACGGACGACCTTCCGGGTGTAAACCGGACGCTCTAACCGCTGAGCTAACCGCCCGTTCAAATGCTAACGGAGAGCCCCGAAAAAAGCCAGCCGCCGCTTTACGCTGCGGAAAAAGCGAAGCGAGAGACCGCACTAACGTATTGTCGAATCGCGGCTTAGCTCGCTTGACACCCCGCCGCGTGGCCGATAGACTGGCAGGCGGGGCTAAGAATTGCTTCTCTCGCGCGACTACATCACCTATACAAGCCGTGCTCTGGTCCGCCGGCTAATTGAATCCCAAATGATCGAGGCGACCGACGCTTCGGCGCTGACCGAGAAAATCCGCCATGCGATCACGGAAGAGCTCGCGATCGAAGACCGCCTCAACGAGGAAGTGCGCGAAATTCTCAGCCAATGGGCTGACGAAATGCGCCGCCACGGCGCTTCCTACCAGGAAATGTATAAAAAAGTGAAAGGGCAGCTCGCTCGCGAGCGCAAGCTGATTCTTCGTTGATGCGCCTGAGCCGTGAAAAGATCAATCGCGTGGGTCACCTCGTAACCGACGTCCTGATTTCCGAGGATGCGGTGCAGTTCGTCGAGGATCGCGACACGATCCGTCAAAACGTTATCAAGTTCTTGCAGGATCTGCTGAAGCAGGAAGAGCAAATCGACGAACAGGTGCGCCATAAAATCGGTTCGCAAAAAAAGGAAATCCTGGAAGGCACGGCGGAGTGGGATATCCTGTACCGGAAATATTATGGCGACGAGATGAAGAAGCTGGGAATCGTCGAGCACTCCCACTCCCGAACCTAAGGCCCCATCCGTCCAGGCCGTCTGCTGGAAGCCCCTCCCTCAATCGGTTGCCAAGCGAAACCGCCGCCGCGAACGCTGCTGCTGCGAGAACAGCCCGCGGCGTCATTCGTTACCCGCGGCCGGGGACTAAGGATCGTTCGGGTTGCCCGGGTCGCGGCGCTTCAAAACCGGCGGCTTGTCATTTGGATTCTTGTGGCCGGGCGTTGCCGTCTTCCGTTCGAGCGTCGGCTCGCCCTTTTTCTTCTGGATTCTGTGGCCTGCTTCGTAGAGAGCCAAACGATGCTTGACGGCTTCGAATTCGGAGGTGTCGACCAGGTATTCGGGCCGCGGCGGGAGAATGGTGGCAATCTCATGCTGGATCCAGAGCATGCGCTGCGGCGTGGGCGGGTGGTTGGCGAAAATCGGGGCGATAGTGCCGGGCTGGCGGCGCTCTTCGGCTTCTATTTTCTCGAAGAAGCTGATCATGGCGTTGGGGTCGTAGCCCGCCTTGTACATATACTCGGTGCCGAGGAAATCGGCCTGCGCCTCGTCCTCTCGGCTGAATTTCAGAAACGCGAGAGGAATGGCGGCGTTCACGCCCTCGTAGATGCCGTAACCGGCCCAGCCGTAAGGAAGCATGATCGACAGGGGAATCATCGCCAGTTGCGCGATGTCCGCCTTGGTCTCCTGCTTGGCGCCGTGGCAGGCGGCGACGTGGGCGGCTTCGTGGCTCATCACGCCGGCCAGTTCCGCTTCATCGCTGGCGCGTAGGATCAGGCCGCTGTTGACAAAGACGAAGCCGCCGGGCAGCGCGAACGCGTTGACGACGTCTGAATCGACCACGTGGAAGGTGTAGGGAACGCGGGCGTCCGAATTCCGCACAATGTTCTGCCCGACTGTATTGATGTAGGCGGTGACGACTGGATCGTGGACCATCCGCGTGGATTGGATGACCTGCTGGGCGACCTGCTTGCCCATGGCGATCTGGCGCTGGAGCGAATAGAAATTCAGGCCCGCGCAGAGGTTGCGATCGCCAATCTGGTTGATATTCGCCCATTTCAGACGCCAGCCCGAATAGCCGGAATCCTTGATCAGCTCTTCCTCGCTCGCTATCTTCCCGGCCGGCAGGGATGTCGGCCGCTTGGGAGCGGCAAATGCCGTGGCCGCAAGCAGGGCAGTGGCCCCCACAACTGCTGGTAGCGAATGTCTCCATCTCATGGTCGGGCCTCCCGCAAACTGTTGGCACTATTATACACGGATGATCGCGCGTCTCACCCTCTGTAGAATTATGGATACCGGATCGCGGTGAAAGGTTGCAGTCCCCGATACCGCAACGATACCGCAACCGGGCCGCGCGGCCGCACGGCGGGCTTGCCGAGACCCCACTCCATGGTTGACAGGTTCCGCGGCGGCGGTTAGTTTGACGCCGAGGAATCCACGATGGCAGAGCTTGCCTTGAACGGACAAGTCGCCCTGGTTACCGGCGCGGCCAAGCGCATTGGCCGCAGCATCGCCCTGCGGCTGGCTGCCGCCGGAGCCGATGTGGTGGTCAATTACCACCATTCGGCCGAGGAGGCGAGGGAAGTGGGCGAAGCGATCCGCAAGAGCGGCCGGAGAGCTTCGGTGATTGCCGCCGACGTGAGCCAGTCGAGCCAAGTGCGCGAGCTTTTCGCCGCCATCGAGGGCGAGTTCGGCCGCCTGGACATTCTGGTGAACAACGCGGGCGTTTATTTCGAAGCGCCCTTTGAAACCTTGACCGAAGAGCAATGGGATCTCACTCTGAACTCGAATCTGAAATCGCAGTATCTATGCGCCCAGGCCGCGCTGCCCTTGATGCGGCGCGCCGGCCGGGGCCGCATCGTGAACCTGTCGTCGATCGGCGCGTTCCAGCCCAAGCCCAGCCACGTCCATTATTGCGTGTCGAAGGCGGGCGTGGTGATGATGACGCGGTGCCTGGCGCGGGCGCTCGGCCCGTCGATCACGGTCAATAGCGTGGCGCCGGGCAAAATCCAGTTTGCAGGAGAGGAGATCGACCAGGGCTACATTCGGCGGGCGCCGCTTGCCAAGGTGGGAACCGGCGAGGACATCGCCGACGCTGTGCTGTTCCTGATCCAAGCGGAATTCATCACCGGGCAAGTCATTCTGATCGACGGCGGCCGGATGCTCACCTGAGCGTTTCGCAACGGGTCGATTCGGCCAGCAATCAGTAGGCCGCCAGTTTTTCCATTCCCGCCAGAATCTTCTGCTTGTCCACCATGAAAAATTTCTCGAGCGGCGGGCTGAACGGGACCGGAGGCACGTCGGGCGCGGTGACGCGCATGACGGGAGCGTCCAGATCGTCGAAGGCCTCTTCGCCGAGGATGGCGGCCAGTTCCGCCCCGACGCCAAAGGTTTTCGTGTCTTCGTGGACGATCAGGCAGCGGCTGGTCTTGCGCACCGAAGCGACGATGGTCTTCTTGTCCAGCGGGGCCAGCGTGCGCAGGTCGACGACTTCGGCCTCGACGCCTTGCTTGGCCATCTCTTCGGCCGCCTCCATGACGATGCTGGCCATGTAGCCGTAGGTCAGCACGGTCATGTCGCGGCCCGGGCGCCGGACGGCGGCCTGGTCGAGTGGCACCGTGTAGAGCTCTTCGGGTACATCGGCCTTGGCGCTGCGGTAGAGCTTTTTATGCTCGAAGAATAGAACGGGATTGTCATCGCGGATCGCGGCGATCAGCATCCCCTTGGCGTCGTAGGGAGTCGACGGCACCAGAACGCGAAGGCCGGGTGCGTGCGCGAACCAGAGGGTGTTTTCCTGGGAATGATAGAGTCCGCCGCCCGTTCCTCCGCCCCAGCAGACGCGAATCGTGATCGGGCAGGTGAAGCCTCCGGCGCTGCGGTAGCGCAGCTTGGCGGCCTGCTGGAGAATCGGATCGACGGCGTCGCCGATGAAGTCGGCGAACTGGATTTCCGGCACCGGCCGGAAGCCCACCAGAGACGCGCCGACGGCGGCGCCGATGATGAGGGCTTCGGACAGGGGGGTATCCAGCACGCGCTCCTCGCCGAATTTCTGATAGAGGCCGGCGGTCGCCTTGAAGACGCCGCCGCCCAGGCCCAGATCCTCACCGAGGATAGAGACGCGCTCGTCGCGCTCCATTTCCTGGTGCAGGGCTTCATTGATCGCATCGATGTAGGTGATTACGCGAGCCATGGTGGATGCGCCCTTCAGGCCCAGATGTGCTCGAGCGCCTCTTCGGGCGCCGGATAAGGGCTGTTTTCGGCGAATTCGACGGCCTCGTCGATTTCGCGGGTAATTTCGTCGCGAACCTGTTTTTTCCGCTGGTCGCCGAGCAGCTTGCGCTCGGCCAGGTATTTCTCGAAGCGGGGAATGGGGTCCTTCTTCTTCCACTCGTCGACCTCTTCCTTCAAGCGGTATTTGGCGGGATCGATTTCCGAGTGGCCGTACCAGCGGTAGGTCTTGCACTCGACGAGCGTGGGCCCCTGGCCCTGTCGGGCGCGGGCGATCGCCTCGCTGGCGGCGCCGTAAACGGCCAGGATGTCGTTGCCGTCGACCGAAACTCCGGGAATTGCGTAGGCTTTGGCCCGATCGGAAAGATCGGTGAGGGCCGTTTGCAGGCGCAGGGGAACAGACTCGGCCCACAGGTTGTTTTGGACGATGCAGATCAGCGGCAACTGGTGAACGCCGGCGAAATTGAGCGACTCGTGGAACCACCCGAGGCTCGTGCCGCCGTCGCCGCAGTAGGCGACGACGACAGCGTCGCTACGCTGGCGCTTCAAGCCCCAGGCGACTCCGGTGCCGATCAGCAGCTGCGCGTCGATCGTGCTGGCCGGGGTAATGACGTGCAACTCGGGCGAACCCAAGTGGGCGGGAGTGGATTTGCCGCGATCCGGGCTGTCCACCTTGCCAAACAACTGGGCGAAGGCGAGCTTGAGTGGCACACCCTTGATGATGCCCGAGGTCCAATCGCGATGGGTGGGGGCAATCCAGTCGTCCTGGCGGAGGCTATAGGCTGCGCCCACCTCGCCGGCTTCCTGGCCCACGTTGGAATAGAAATTTCCGCCGTATTTTCCCTGACGGAACAGGATGCGCGCCTTTTCATCGCACATCCGGCACATCACCATCATCCGGTAAAGACCAAGGAGCAATTCCGGCGAATAAGGGGAAGCTGGTGTTTCTACCCCAGCCGCCGCGCGATTCACTTTCGTTGCCATGACTTCTCCTGTCGAGAGTATCGCCAATTGTGGGGTTTTGTCATGCCGAGTATAACACCCGAGGCACATGCCGCCGCCCGCGGCCACTTCTGCTAAGTGGCCTTTCCGTTATACGTTGCAAGGGATGGATGGCTTGCGCCGGAAAAGCCGCGCAAGCGGGCTGGGCGATGACGGTCATGCGCGGATGTCCCTTCAGGACGTTGCAAAATCGCCCGCGGCCAGGCGGACCACCAGTTCCTGGTCGGCGGGAAGGAATTCGAACCAGGGAAGGCGAGCCCGTTCGACCCAGCATACCTGCTCGAAGGCAAGGCAGGCGGGCTCGGCCCGCAAGCGGGCGGCGAAAAAGATCAAGAGCAGTTCGTGGGAAAATTCGCTGTAGCGATGCCGGGTACGATAGAGCTCGGGGCCGATAACCGACTCGACTCCGAGCTCCTCCCGCAGCTCCCGCGCCAAGCCCTGCTCGGGTGTTTCATCGGGCCGCAGCTTGCCGCCGGGAAACTCCCACTTCAACTGAAACGTATCGCCGCGCCTCCGCTGGCCTACCAGGAGACGTCCATTTTCTTCGATCAACGCGGCCACGACCACTCGCATGAGAACCTACCGGGCGGCGCCGGGCGGCGACGGCTGCAAGAGCCCGGCCAGGGCGCGCAACCCATCGAGCAAGGGCGGCCCAGGCGTATTCAGCCAGGCATCCGGGACAACGAAAACCTTTTTGCTTTTCACCGCCGGAACCGACCGCCATCGAGGGTTGCGCAAGACCGACTCGGGCCGCGAACGGTTTCCGGTCGCGGTCCAGGCCAGCACGATAATTTCGGGCTTGGCCCGCAGGATTTGAGCATCTTCAATTCTCTTGCCGGCAGGCACCACCATTTTCCCGCCGGCCATGTCGATCAGTTCGGCCACCCAGGGCGGGGAACTGATTCTCGGATGCGGCCATGCTTCGGCGTAGATTCTGGGACGGCGCCGCGCGGGCCGGACTCGCCGGGCAATCCGATCCATTTCCGAGCGCATCCGCCGAACCAACTGCCTGGCGGCTCGCGTGCGGCCCACCAAGGCGCCGAGCAGGTGGATTTCGTTGAAAATGTCGGCCAGCGTGCGCGGATTTGTGGCCAGGAAAGGCGCGGGATATTCGAGCAAACGCGCGAGGGTTTCCGGCCGGTAGGGAACCGAGCCGACGATCAGCGTCGGCCGGAACCGGGCCAGGGCGCTCGGCTCGTTGGCCCAGCTATCGCCGAGTTCCGGCAGACCGCGCACGTCGGCAACCTCGCGGCACCACCGGCTGACGGCGACCACGTCCTCCCGGGCTCCCATCGCGAACAGAATCGAAGTGACCGATGGAGCAAGGGATACCACGCGCCTTCCCGGTCCCGTTGAAAGCCGCTTGGCCATCACGCCTCGAAGTCGATTCTATCGGCCCGGCGCGCAGCCGACAACCGCGATTGAAGCCGGCAACTCCGCCGTCCCCCGGCCAAGGCCGTCGCGCCTCAGGATACGACCAGAGGCATAGAACGTTCCGCGGCGGCCGGCAGGCTGATGCGGAACCTGGTTCCACCGCCCTCAAGGCTTTCCCGAACGATTGTGCCCCCATGCTCTTTGACGATCATGTAGCAGACGTTCAGGCTCAATTCCTTGCTATCAAACGCGCCTTGCGAGTTGTAGGCGTTTGGAAATGCGGCAGCCGGCGAGTCAACGGCCGGCCGCCCGGCAAGCTCGACCGTCACCCGGTCCTGGGCGTCGTCGTTGCGCACCCGCACCTCGATGTCCGTTTCGCCGCCTTCCGATAGGTTTAGGAAAAGGCGATAAAAAACCTGGAGCAGCTTCTCCGGATCGCCCCACACCTGCAGGGGCGCCCCATCATCGGTGACGAGGGATAGATTTTGTTTGCGCTGCCCGATCGAGATCCGGCGCAGTTCCAAAGCGCCGTGCAGCGGCGTCGAAACGTCAACGAGTTCGCTTTCCCTCCTTTCTCCTTCGGCCAGGCTGAGCAGATTGTGCACGAGGCTTCGGATGCGGCGCGTCTGATCTCCGATCTTACCGCCGAACTCGAGCACGCGGCCAGAGGCCGAGGGATCGCTCCGCAGCAGTTCGGAATAGCCGAGCATGGCCGCGACGGGATTGTTGATTTCATGGGCCGCTCCCGCAGCCAGCTGCCCGAGAGAAACCAGTTTCTCCGTTTCGGCGAAGTGGCCTTGCAGTTGCCGCAACTCCTGCACGGACGTTCCCAGCTCGCCCACCAACCGTTCCCTCTGGCTTTCGGCCACATCCTGCCACCGGTACAGAATAAGAACGGCCACCACGAGCGTCGTGAAGGAAACGAACAAGCGAAAGTGCCGCACCGGCTCGGGCGCGGCGCTCAAAAACCGGGACCAAAGCGCCAGCGCCGGAATGCCGATCGCCGTAATGGAAGCGAGCCAAGCCCCGGCGCCGAGCGTCGGTTCCTGCCTGCGGACCGGCTCATCGGGCCGCGCCGCAGTGGGAATCAGCGCGCATTGCGACATCCATAGAAAAGCCGCGGCGAGCAACGCCTGAAAGAGCATGGTCGGAAGCCATCGTTGACTGTCCCATGCCTGGTAGAAGAAACCCATGGACACGGCGAACAGGGCAATGGCGCCTGTCAGGTTGCAGTACACGCGGCGCCAACCGCCCTGGGTGGACAGCGCGAGCGCCACCATCCAAACCGCCATCGAGGCGTACTGAAAATCATGGAGGCCGCCGAGGGCGGCCAAGTATTGCCGGGCATCGGGCAGCACCCAATGCCAAGGAATGAGGATCAGGATATATAGATACGTCCACCAGAGGGCCACCAGGGCCGCTTCGTAGCGAACCACGGGGTCGCGCAGCCGCCCTTCGGACATTTCCGGTTGCATGACCAGTCCGGCCATAAACAGAACCTGGGGTATAAAGGTCAACGCGGCGCTGAAAAGTTTCACGGTGGGTATGGGAGATGTGGAACGCGAAACCAGGCTGATGACTCCCGTAATCGTCCAGAGCCAGCATCCCCACGCCCATAGCCGCCAGAACGTTCCTTCACGATCGGCGGTGTTTTTCGCCCGGAACCAGAAACAAGAGCCGGCAAGCGTGGACGCATAAATCCGGGGCAGGAGAACGAGGAACGGCGGGACCGTCCCCGGCAGGAAAATCGCCAGGCAAACGCCGCCCATTGCCAAGGCGGTGCCGATAACAACGAAGAGCCAAATGTGTATACCGAAACGGTCTGGACGCAAGATTCCCCTGCCATTGATTTTCGATTCGATGCAGAAGAAGCGTCAATCCAACTTCCGTACCACTGCGGTGGCGGATTGCCTTGCCCGCGGGGGTCGAATCCTCTTCCGGCCGGCGAATCATCGCGTGGGCATTGCGGCCGCCGGCAGGCTTTGCCATACTGCTGGCCATGTTCAGCCCAGCCGTGCTCGATCATTTCGAGCATCCGCGAAACGCGGGAGAGCTTCCCGATGCGACAACCGTGCTGGAGGTCTCGAACCCCGTCTGCGGCGATATTCTTCGCCTGGCGGTTCGCATGGAAGGCGGCCGCATCGCCGCCGCCCGGTTCCGGACGCGCGGCTGCGTCACGTCGATTGCGTGCAGTTCCTTGTTGACCGAACTCGTGATGGGCCGTTCTCTCGCGGAAATCGGCGAAATTACCGCAGACCGGATCGCCAGCGAGCTCGGCGGACTCGAACCGGCAACCCACCACGCGGCCGACCTGGCGCGCGATGCCGTCGAAGCGCTGATTGCGCGTTCGCGCTAGGCGTCTCCGCAAAAGGCGGCGAAAAAAAAGAGGAATTTCAGTTCCTGGGCCTGTAGTGGAAGGGTTGAGCGGCGGCTTCTAGTGCACGAGCGGTTCCGAAGATGAGGGGAACAGCCGCTCGAATGTGGCCCGGTCGTCGATATCCAGCACGACACCCTCTTCTTCAGTGGGGACCTCGGCCACTTCATCGGCATGCGCCCAGACGACCGCCCGCGCGCCGACCTCGTCCGAGGCGCGGCGCAACTCGGGGAAAAGCCGGGTCGGCAAGATCACCGGATGCCCGCGCCGCCCTTGCCAGGTGGGAATCACGATGGAGCCGGGCAAACGATCGAAAGCTTCCAGCATAGTCCCGACAACGCGTTTCGTGACGAGTGGATGATCGACGAGCACGAGCAAAATGCCCTCCGTTTCCACCCCGCTCAAGCTTTCGATGGCCGCGCGAATCGAGGATAGCTGGCCCTTGCTCCATTCCCGATTCACCACCCAATCCCCCGAAGGCAGAGTCACGCTCCGGCCGATCTCCTCCTCATGAGCGCCCACCACGACGCGACGCGCGCCAATGCGAGCATGTTCCGTGATTCCGATCAGATGTTCGAGGAACGTGCCACTGCGGTAGGGAAGCAGGGCTTTCGGGAATCCCATTCGCCGGGATTCGCCCGCAGCCAGGATAACGGCGGCAAGCATCGGCTCAGCCCCTGCCCGGGAACCAATTCCAAAATCGGGAAACCCACTTCGCCGAAGCCGGATTTTGTCCTGGCATATGCATTCTCCAACCGGCCGGAGAGACTGCGCTCTTTGCCGTCCCGCAGGCCAGAAATCTGTTTCCGTCAGTAACGCTGGAAACAAACCGTGTCTTACCCTCTCGCGTTCTTCTTCCGGCTCAATCGGAGACGGCCGATGAAACCGCCTTCGATGCCATGGCGACTTTCTTGTGCGCCAGATCGCCCGCGCCGCGTCTGATGGCAATCAGTTCCGCAACGATACTCACGGCGATCTCCTCCGGCGTCTGCGCCCCGATGGCAAGTCCCACCGGCGCATGCACCGGGGCGAGCCTTTCGGGCGAAATCCCTTCCTTTTCGAGCGCCCGGTAAACAGCCAGGACCTTGCGTTTGCTGCCGATCATGCCGATGTACCGCGCCTCGGTTTCCACGGCCCGTTTCAGCACGCGCATGTCGTCTTTATGCCCGCGGGTAACGATCACGAGATAGGAAGAGGCGTTCGGACGAATTTTCTCGAAGGCATCCTCGAAGCTGGTATACACCTCGGCTGCCATGGGGAACCGCTCGCGATTGGCGAACGATTCGCGGTCGTCCACCACGATGATCTCAAATCCCGCGTCGTGCGCCGCCCGCGATAGCGAAAGCGAAACATGCCCGCCGCCGAAAATGCAGAGCCGCGGACGAGGCAGCACCGGCTCGACGAATATCTCGAGCGTGCCGCCGCAAATCAGACCGGTATCGTAGCTGGGATCGTTGTTCAGGTGAAAGGTCAGCTTGCGCGGCCGCTCGGCGCGGATCACGTCCTTGGCCGCGGCCCACACTTCCGCTTCCACGCAGCCGCCGCCGATCGTCCCGGCGATCGTGCCGTCGTCGCGCACGAGCATGCGGGAGCTTTCGAAGCTGGGAATCGATCCGTTGACGTGCACGATCGTCGCCAGCGCCGCGCGCCGCCCTTCCCGCCGCAACCTCACGATTTCTTCAAAAATATCCATGCCGCTTGGCGGCCGTTTCCCCCGGCTCGCTTTTGGTTCCGGCTACCTATCTAAGCTATAACCGCCCGCCTGCGCCGTCAACGTTGGCCCTGCTTGAAGTCACCGCCATGCTGAATCTTCTCACGAACAAACTCAAAACAGCGGCGGGCAATTTCATCCGTCCGCCAAAGACCTCGCGAGAGCCCGCTTGCCTTCGCCGCAACCAGCGGAAAGACGGTTCGGCCACCTATTCGGGCCGGTGGGCATTTTCCGAGGGCAGCGGGGAATTGCATGGCATTCACGGCAACGGGACCTACCACGGCTTGGGCGCCGCCGACGGAAGCGGCACGATCGAAGTGGCCGGGGAGTACAGGTTGCCGCCGGCCAAATCGGCGGCGAAGCGGCGCCCGCTAACCCATCGTTTTGTCCCGGGCATGGTCCCTGGCGATATGGCCGGGCGTGTGAAGCCGCTCGGGCGGCTAGTGCAGATATGTCTTTTGCAGGTATTCGACGGTTTGCAGTTCGAGATCGGAATAGCTCAACTGCAAGGCCCTTTCGAGAGCCATTTGGGCGGAATCTTCCTCCTTTAGCCGGATGAAAATCCGCTCGATACCATACATGCCCGAATTCGCGATGATCGACTCCACGGCAGCCAGAGACCAGCCGTAGGCGTACACGGCGACGGGCGTTGGGAAACGCATCCACGAGCCTTCCAGATATCGGAGCGGGATGTACTTTTTCTCCTGATACAGGGTAGCCAGGATCTGGGCGTCCTGATTGCTCCGGCGGCCCTGGAACCACTGGGCGAGACCCTCATTCAGCCAGGTGGGGCAGCGCCCATCGGTCATCTGCCGAACGAAGCTGTGCGTGAGCTCGTGCCTGAGTACGCCCGCCAGTTCGGGAGTGACGCCGGTCAAGCCCTCGACCGGAATGCGGATGCGGCCGTCGTTGATGGCGTCCGACCATCTCGGCGCGCCAGTAACGTCGCGAAATGTTCGGCCCGTGTACAAAATTACGTCGATGGGCTGCGCCGGGGTGAATTCCAGGGCGGCCTGGAGGGTTTCGAAATCGCCTTCGAGCGCGTCGAGGATCTCCTCGGCCAGTTCCGGCGCGGCGCCGCCTTCATAACGGACGAGGAAGCGGCTGTTTTCGCTTTGGTGGAAACCTCGCTCGGTTTGCTGATCGCGCCGGACCTCGGCCAGCAGCGCGCCCGCTTCCGGGTTGGGCCGCAGGCGCTGCGCTTGTTCGAGTTCGGCCACGGCCTGGTCCAGTCGGCCCAGGCTGTAGTCGGCCCAGCCCAAAAGTTCGGCCACCACCGCCGAATCCGGTCTCAATTTCCGGGCGCGACCGAGGGATTGGCGCGCCGGGCCGTACTCGCTGCGCAGCAGGTGGACGTAGCCGAGATCGAGCAGGCTGATATAGAGGATATTGGGATTTCGTGAGGCAAATCCCACCGCGGAACCGAACTGCTCCAGGGCCTCGCCCGTTTCGCTTTCCGAGAAATCGAACGTCCCGGCGGCGAGGTGGGCCAAGGCCGCCCGGTCCATCGCGGCGGAGGTTCCGCTCTTCGCCTGGCGATCGATCTCTTCCATTTTTAGCGTGTCGATTTCGTCGTCATGCACCACCAGGCTTTTGATCTGATTGTAAGCGGCGGTGTACCGCGCGGTCGGAGAAGAAAGGGAGAGATGGATGGCCGGCGGCGCCTGGCCGGCGCTTGCGCCCACCTCACCGGCGGATTCGGCAGGGGACGACGGCGAGTTTTGCGGCTCGCGCTTCGGCTGGACCACATTCAGCGCTCCGCATTCCACGTAGCCCAGGCTGGCGCTTTGGCCCGGCAACCGGATGCCGCACCAGTCGCCGGTAGTTCCCGCGATTTGAAAATCCAGGATCAAGGCGTCGCCCTTTTTCAGCGTTTGCACCACCTGGCTCGATTCATCCATTTGGGAATGGACGGCTAGCGAGGCGCTTTTCACCGTTGCGTTCGTCTTAGCGTTTGTCTTAGCAGGCAAGCCCTGCCCGAGACAGGTCATCGAGGAGAAGGCTGCGGTTAAAATCGCGGCCGAGACGAACATCCCGGCCAGGCGCAAGCGGCGAAAATCAGGCGCGGCAAATTTGCGCTTCACTTTCATGTGCAGCGTGCAATTCTATCCCTTCGATGCGCCGCAAGACAGACGAAAGCCTTCAACTCGGCAACACCCGCGGCTCTTCTACCGGCGCTCTCCACCGTAACCGATAGGCACGAATGGGAGACGGGACAGCTTCCGCTGCGGCATTATGTAGCGTAGTTTTTTCTTTCACGGGGGAATGGGAATGAGTCGGTTGGCAGCCTTCTTCGCTCTGCTGTTCATGGCCTTGCCGCTTGCGGCGCAGGGAACGCCGGCCAAGCCGCCGCCGGCTCCGGTTCGCACGGTAACGACCACCTATTTTGGCGTCGATGTAGCCGACCCCTATCGCTACATGGAAGATTCCGGGGATCCGGCGGCGCGGGCTTGGATCGGCCAGCAGGCCCGGCATGCCCGCTCCGTGCTCGGCAACATTCCCGGCCGGGCGAGCCTGCTCGGCGAGCTGAAAACCATCGACGAATCCGAACCGGCGCGAATCGGGTCTGTCGTGGTGCTGCCGGGCGAGCGTTACTTTTACCTGAAAAAAGGACGGGGGCGGGATTCCTACGCTCTCTATCAGCGCATCGGCCTTTCCGGCAAGGAACTGCTTTTGGTCGATCCCGGCGCGGGCCACCCTGCCGGCGCGGCAAGTTCCAGGATCGCTTTCTTCGTGCCGTCTTTCGACGGCACCCACATCGCGTACGCCATCTCGGACCCCGTCACGGGAAAAACAACTTTGCACTTCTTGAACACCGCGACCGGTACGCCGATGCCCGAAGCGGTCGGCGACATAGGGCTCCCGGTGGCCGCCTGGCTGCCGGACGGTCATGCATTGTTTTATGACCGCATCGTGAAGGTGGAATCCCGGAACGCCCCCGGTGCGGCGCAGGAACGCAGCCGGATCTATCTGCATCGCTTGGGAACCGATCCATCCACCGACATCGCCGAGTTCGACCCGCGAGTCACGGCAAATAGCAGCAGTTCGGCTCTCGGCGTCCCCTTCGTCGCAACCGCGCCCGGCTCGAACTATGTGGTAGCCGTTCTGAGGCGGAACGCCGACGGCTCCTTGATCCTCTACGCGGCGCCGCTGGCGCAGGTGGGCAAAGCGGCGATTCACTGGACGCGAATCGGCAACGACAACGTAACCATCCTCGACTACCGGTTGCGCGGCAATCAGCTTTTCGTGCTGACCAACGGGTCGGAGGGACCCGTTATCGCGCGAGTGCCGTTGCGCAGTCCCGGCCTGGACAACTGGGGCCTGATGCTTCAGCTTGCTCCCAACCAGACTGTCACCGGCATGCAAGCGCTGAGCGACGCGGTTTATTTGACGGTGCGCGGCCCCATGCGGACCTCGGTGATTCGGGTGCCTTATCGTTCCGCGGAAGGGATCGTCCGCGCGGCCTTGCCTTTTCACGGAAGCGTCAGCCTCTACGATGCGGATCCTCGCGCGGACGGGCCCTTGGTGCAGCTTTCCTCCCCGACGCGGGCGCCGGCGATCTACCGCTACGATTCCAGGAAGGGAACCGTCGTGCGGGCCGATCTGTGGCCCTCGAGTCCGTACGACGATCCCACCGGCATCGCCTCGACCAGTGCGATAGCGCTCGGGTCGGACGGCACGCTGGTGCCCCTGACAATCGTCTACAAGAAGGGCACCCACCGCGACGGAACCCATCCCACGCTGCTGGTCGCCTCCGGCGCCCGCTCGATTTCATCCGCCGCCGTCTTCCGGCCTCGCTGGAGCCTCTGGCTCGACCGGGGCGGCGTGCTGGCCTTCCCCCGGGTTGGCGCGCCTACGCGTTTCGAGGACTTGCTCACCTGCGCTCGCTATCTGATCGACCAAGGGTATACGACGCCGGCGCGCCTGGCGGCGATTGGCGGCGGGGCCGGCGCGATCCTGATCGGGCGCGCCATCACGACCAACCCGGAACTGTTTCGGGCCGTCGTGATCGAATCGGGCCTGCTGGACCCACTCCGAATGGGGAATACATCGAACGGCGGGGCGGGCGAAACGGAATTCGGGAACATGAAAACGATCGAGGGGTTCCGCCATCTCGAATCGCTCAGCTCCTACGAGCACGTCAAGCCGGGAGTGCGCTACCCGGCGGTGCTGCTCGAAGCCGGCTTGCCCGGCGCGCAGGTTCCGATATGGCAATCGGCGAAGATGGCCGCGCGCCTCGACGCGGACTCGAGCAGCGGTCTGCCGGTCCTGCTGAGCATCCACACCAACCGAGGCGATGCGGGCCGGGGAGATGCGATAAGCGCCGGCTTGTCCCGGAAGCAACTTCTCTTTGCCGACGAAATCGGCTTTCTGCTCTGGCAACTCGGTGAGCCCGGGTTCGGGCCGCCGCAACCGGAGACGAGCGCCACGGCAACGAACTAGCGCACGTCTTCGGCGCGGTTTTCGAGTCTGCCTTCCTGCCTTTCGGTCACTTTATCGCCGCGCCCAGCCAGGGTTGGCGCGGCGATCCCGTTTCACTTGCCTGCGAAGATGTACGCGGACCCCGGGCTCGTGCCGACGCCTGGCGCGCCGGCGAAAGCCCACGAATTCCTGCTGGCCAGACCGACGGCCACGGAGAATCCGAAATTGACCTGGGTCGGTTGCGACGATTTAGAAAATTCGAATGTGTCCGATTGAGTCTCGTTGGCCCAGGAGAGGGTTGTCTTGCCCTTGGCCGGCTGGTCGAACTGATACAGCGTGCCTTGGGAGTAGGAGCCGGTGGCGGCCGGCGGTGCGCCGGGAGCGCCGGCGACGATCGTGCCGCCATCGCTGCTGATCGCCACGGCAGTGCCGAGCTCACTGCCGTTTGTTGCTCCTGAGGCGGTGAGCACGGCAACCTGACTCCAGGTCCCGGTCGGCGCCGTGAAGACGTACGCCGCGCCCTGGCTCGAGCTGGCACCCGGGGCGCCGATGACGGCCGTCGACCCGGCGGCCGCCGTGCCGCTGATCGCCACCGAGGAGCCGAACCGATCATTCGACACTCCGCCCGAGGCAGTGAGCTCGATCAGTTGACTCCAGGTCCCGGCCGGCGCCGTGAAGACGTACGCCGCGCCCTGGCTGGAATTGTTGCCGGGCCCGCCGACGATGATCGCGCTGGCGTCAGCGTTGATTGCCACCGAGGAGCCGAAGTTTTCATTGGCTGACGGGGAAAAGGCGCTGAGTTCCTGAACCTCACCCCAAGTCCCGCTTGGGGCTGTAAAGACGTACGACGCGCCCGCATCGGCATAATTCGTCAGATTGGCCGTGACCTGGTGGTTTTCCGCGCCAACGACGATCGTGCCGCCGTCGCCGCTAATTCCCACCGAGGCGCCGAACTGATCACTCGACACGCCGTCCGAGGCGATGAGTTTGATATTTTGGACATAGGAGCCCGGCGCCCAACCGTTGGGAACGGGCTCATTGAAGACCCACGCCGCGCCCGCGCCAGCAGTGACGCCAGTGTCGCCCGGCGCGCCGACGACGATCCTGCTGCCGTCGCTGCTGATCGCCACCGAGGAGCCAAAATAAGCGTTCGCCACGGGCGTAAAGGCCTCGATGATCGTGGGCTGCGGCAGCGTGGCGCCCCACCCGCTTGCCGGTTCGACGAACACGTAGGCCACGCCCGCGGCGCTCGCGGTTCCCGCACTGGTGCCGCTGAGAGTAGTCGAGGGCGCGCCAATCACCACGACCGAACCGTCGGCGCTGCTCGCCATGGAAAAACCGACCTGGCCCCCGTTGGGCCCGTAGGAAGCGGTCAGCGTAGCGGTCGGCGAGATGATTCTGCCATTGGAATAGCCGCGAATGGGGCACGCCAGCGCTGCTGCCAACAGGATTCCACAGCGCGCAGCATGCCAAAGCCAGTCTTGTCTCCCTGCTGCATTCATCGGCGAAGCTCCTTTCCCTCGTTTAGGGCATACCTCTAAAATCTTCTGCTAACCCAGCCCATCCCGGCCTCGGCTGGCTGAGCCAGCCGGGCCTTTCACCGAGCGCCGCCGCAGGTTTGCCCGGACCCGGCGTCGATACCCTGAGGCAGCGAGCGGTAGTGTGAAGTCGGGGGGATTGTATTCCACCAGCAGGAGCGGCTGTTAAGGGTCCTAATGGGACATTAACTTAATGCACAAACCCCACGAAAGTGGGGGGGGGCTTCGCCTCACGGGGCGGAGCGCCGAACCGGGAAGATTCAAAATCGGGACGCCGCGAACCGGCCTCTACCGCTGGGCGATCTCGATCAGAGGATTCGTCGAACCCGCCAGCCCCGTCGATAGGATGATGATTTTGGATGACTTGACGACGTACATGATCGCGCCCGAGGGAGAGATCGATACGCGGCCGCTCGCGGCGACGCTGTAGGTATCGGTCAACTCGGTGGTTGTCGCCGTTCCCGCATGGCTCGAATCGAGCGTCCCCGAAAGATTCACAACGCCGTCGAAGGCGATGACTCCGGATGAGACGGTGGGCGATTGCGCGCCGGGGGGCGCCGATACGAGCGGCAGAGAGCCCACGAAAAAGGATCCATCGAGCGAGGAGGCGCTGAAGGGTCCGGCGGATTGCTGCTCGAAAGTGCCGAAACTGGGCGCCTGGCCCGTGCCGGCGATAAAGGCTTGATTGGGCGCGATCATGTAGCCGACGAAGGGGACCGAGGTCGCCGGCGTGGCGGTGAAACGGCCGTTGTCGGTCGAGCTAAAGCTCAGGGTGTCGGTATCGGTTAGCGTACTGACCGTTCCTGCCTGGTCGACATCCAGGGAAGCTTTGGCGTTGCCGCTCCCGTCGGAAGTGAACAGGCCGACCACCGCCTCGGGCGCGGGAGCCGCAGTCGAGGACTGCGATTCGAGCACCATCGTTCCGTTGATCGAGGTGTTCGCGTATGGCCCGCCGGTCTGCTGCTCGACCAGGCCGGTGCGAACGGCGTGGCTTGCCGGGTCGTAGGCAATGGCGAACCATTCGGTCTGGGACACGACGTAGAACGTGAAGTTCGCCTGGGCAACGCTCGAGGTGACCGTTCCGCGGCCGCTCAAGCTGACGCCGAGCGTTCCCGTGAAGGAAACGGCCGAACTCAGAGATCCCGCGTCATTTTCATCGAGCAAGCCGCTGCTGACCGCGCCCGAGGAAATGCTGGCGCTGCCGACGACCACGTCGGGTTTCGCGCTCGAGTCCCACCCGGAAAAGCCGAACGCGTAGCTGCCGGCAAGGGCCGTGGTCGAGAACGCGGAGGAGTTTTGCAGGGCGAACGAGCCGGTCAAATTGTTTCCGAGCGCATCGGCTTCGACAATCGCGCCTCCGATCGAAGAGCCGGTGGGTGAACTACCGGCGCTCAGAGCCAGATCGAACGTGAAGGTATTGCCGTTGGCGTCGGTGTAGCTCAGCACGCCGCGGCTGTCGTTTCCAATGGTGTAGGAACCGGAATTGATGAGTACGTCCGCGGCGCTCACACCGCTGGCCTGGTCTTCCATATCTTCCGTGCCGCCGGTGATGTGGCCCTGGCCGTCGGCGGTGAAGCTGCCGACCAGCCCGCCGTCGTAGCCGCCGAGCGAGAAGGCATACTGACCTTTCAGAAGCGAGTTTTCGGTGGTTGCGGAGATCGCGATCGAAAGAGATTGCGTGGCGATGTCGGCGGGCGTATTGGAATCGCTGGCCTGCACGGTGAAGGACGACGTGCCGGCGGCAGCCGGGCCGGAGATCACGCCGGTGCTCGGATCGAGCCCCGCCCAACCCGGCAGCGAGCCGCCGACGATCTGCCAGGTGACCGGCCCCACCCCGCCGCTCGAATGCAGCGTGGTGCTGTAGGCAATGCCCGCCGTGCCGCCGGGCAGGGCAGTCGTCGAGATCGAAAATGGCACCGGGTTCACGATGATGCTCAGCGCTTGGGTCGCCGAGACCGGGCTGGGACCCTCGGAATCGGTCACTTGGACGGTAAAGTCGAACGTGCCGGTTGCGCTGGGCGTGCCGCTGATGACGCCGCTCGGGCTTATCCCCAGGCCACCCGGCAGAGGCTGGCTGGCCGGGGCGAGCGCCCATTTATAGGGAGCCACGCCGCCCGACGCGCCGAGCGTCGCGCTGTAGCTCACGCCGATCGCCGCGGTCGGCAGCGATGTTGTGACGACGGCGAGGGCGGGCGGGTTCGCGATCGTGATGGCGATACTCGCGCTGGAGGAGAGCCCGGCCGAATCGGATAAGGTAATCGTCGCGTTGAAGGTTCCGGGAGTCGTTGGAGTTCCGGTAACGACGCCGGCGCTGGGGTTGAGGCTCAAGCCGGGCGGAAGCCCTCCCGCGGTCACGCCCCAGGTGTAGGGCGCGACACCGCCAGCCTCGCTCAAGGCCTCGCCATTGCAGGTGACGCCGGACGACGAGGTCGAAGTCTGGCCGTAGCAGGTGCCGGCAGTGCCCGAGGGCAGCGACGTGGTCGTGATGGAGGGCGGAGGATTCAGCTGAATGGAGATGGCGGCGGTGGCGGTGGTATCGGAGACGGAAGTGGCGGTCACGGTCGCTTTCGCCGTACTCGAAACGGTGGCGGGCGCAACGTAAGTCACCGTCGTCGCGCTGGAATTGGTGAGCGAGCCCGCGCCGCTCAGGCTCCACGTGACACCCTTGTTCGACTTATCATTGACGACGGTGGCCGTGACGATGACGACTTGCCCTTGGTCAACCGTCGGCGCCGGCGAGGTGAGCAGGCTGACGGAAATGCCAAAGGTTGTGCCGCCGCCGCATCCGGCCAAAATGACCGCCAGCAAGAGTGTGGAAATCCCAAGCAGTGAACGGGTGACATTACGCACGATTCGGCTCCGGAAAAACCTGAAATACAATCCGTTTGGGTGACCGCGCCGGGGTGCAACCCCGCCGCATCAACACTTTTTGCACCTTCTTCGACGCACCGTGCATTCTAGCAGGTATTTCTCCGGAAACGCCTCATGCGAGCCGTATTTGCGGGCCCCCAGCGAAGAGCCTGCCGGAAAATTTTGCCGGTCGCCGCGGCGTTTGGCAGCCGGCGGCCGGGTCCCGGCACAGCGATCTTTCGATGGCCCGGCCTATGGCATGACCGGCGGGACGTAGGCAAAGGTCCGCGCCAGGAACCACATCAAAAACAGAACCAGCGCGGCATTCACGAAGAAGTAGAGCATTCCGAACCCGACCAGGTCGCGGGCCCGGACTTTCAGGATACCCAGCAGGGGCAGCATCCAGAACGGGTTGATCAGATTGGGCAAGGCTTCCGAAGCGTTGTAGATCTGCACGACCCAGCCGAGATTGACGTGAAGATCCTTGGCCGCCTGCAGCACGTAAGGCGCCTCGATGATCCATTTGCTCCCGCCCGACGGCACGAACATCCCGAGCACGGCGGAATAGATCGACACCAGCAGAGGGAAGGTGCCGTGCGAAGAGACGCGCACGAAGAAACGCGCCATGGTGTGGGAGATCGATGAAAACGAGATCATCCCGAAAATCCCCCCGTAAAAAGGGAACTGGATCAGCACGCCGGCCGTGGCGGGCACCGAATCATTCACCGCCTTCACAAACGAGCGGGGCCTCCAGTGGAGCAGCAATCCCACCATGAGGAAGAGCAGGTTGTAGGTGTTCAGGTCCAGAGCCGCCAAGGGGCCGCGAGCGGCCAGCACTTGAAACAGGTAGGCCATGCCGAGAACCCCCACGGCGATCGAAAGGGCCGGGGCGTACTCGAGCCACTCGGCCGGCGTGCGGCGTTCTTCGTGCTCGTGCACGATGAGCGGCGCGGTGACTCCGAACGACTCGGCCGTCCTGTCGGAGTGACGGGGGGCCGAAAGGTAGGCGACCAGCACGGACACGACGATCAGGATGGCCGCCGTGACCAGGCTTTGCCAGGAGTAAATCGTCTGGCTGAGGAGGATCACGCCGCTGATTTTCACCAGCGCCGCGGGAAGCGCCGAAGGCGTGGCCATCAATAGCGCCGCGGACGAGGACAAACCCAAAGCCCATACGCTACCCGCGCCCAGGTAGGCCGCCGCTCCGATCGCGCGATAATCGATCCCCTTCACGTTTCGGACGACTTCTCGCACGAGCATGCCGCTAAAAATCAGGCTCAGGCCCCAGCTAACCATGGCGGTGGCCATTGAAAAGAACGCCACGAAGGCGATCGCGCCCCGAGGGGTGCGGGGAAAGGTGGCCAGGAGGCGGATCAGCCGGTACACGGGCGGTGACGACGCGACCACATAGCCGCCGATAATGATGATCACCATCTGCATCGTGAACGGGATCAGGCTCCAGAAGCCAACACCGAAATAGTTGACCAGGTCCCGCATTCCGACGCCCAAGAGCAGGCCGAACACGAACACGATGGCAATCGCCCCCAGCGCAAAAACGAATGCGTCCGGGAACCAGCGCTCGGACCAATCCGCCAGCCGTATGCCCAGGCGCGAGAACCCCGTCATGGACAAGCTCTCTCCGGAAGGATGGTTTTGTCCGCGTGCCTCTCGGGCCATTTACCTTTTCCCCTCCATTCCGCATTGCCGGTTCGGCCGAACGCGCGCGAGGCCCGTTCCGCAACGGGTAAGCCCCATCCACTCGATCCGGTGCGGTTATATGTCGTAGTACAGCTGGAATTCGTAAGGATGGGGCCGGATGCGCACCGCGTTGACTTCGTTGTTCATCTTGTAGTCGATCCACAACCGAACGATGTCTTCGGTGAATACGTCACCCTTGAGCAGGAAGTCGTGATCGTCGTCCAGGGCCGAGAGAGCCTGCTCGAGCGAGGCGGGAAGCGACGGCACGGACTGGAGTTCCTCGGGCGAGAGATCGTAGATGTCCTTGTCGAGCGGTTCGCCGGGATTAATTTTGTTTTCGATTCCGTCGATCCCCGCCATCAGCATGGCGGCAAAGGCCAGATAGGGGTTCGATGAGGCGTCGGGCGGGCGAAACTCGAGCCGCTTCGCCTTCGGATTGGGCGAGCACATCGGTATGCGGACAGCGGCCGAGCGGTTGCGGCGCGAGTAGGCCAGATTCACCGGCGCTTCGAAGCCGGGAACCAGCCGCTTGTAGGAGTTGGTGCTGGGCGCGGCAAGGGCCACGATCGCCGGCGCGTGCTTGAGCAGGCCGCCGATATACCAGAGCGCCGTTTGGCTCAGGCCGGCGTACCGGTCGCCGGCAAACGTGGGGTCGCCCTTGCGCCAGATCGATTGGTGCGTGTGCATGCCGCTGCCGTTGTCGCCAAAAAGCGGCTTGGGCATGAAGGTGGCCGTTTTCCCGTATTGATAGGCGACGTTCCGCACCACGTATTTGTAGAGCATCATGTGGTCGGCCGAGCGAAGCAGGGTGTCGAACTTCATGTCGATTTCCGCCTGGCCGCCGGTGGCCACCTCGTGGTGGTGGCACTCGATCGTCAGCCCGCAACCCTCCATTTTCTGGACCATTTCCGTGCGGAGATCCTGGTAATGGTCGGTCGGGGGAACCGGGAAGTAACCCTCCTTGTAGCGGGGGCGGTAGCCGAGGTTGTGGGCTTCGCGGCCCGAATTCCAGCGGCCTTCCTCGGCGTCGATGAAGTAGAAGGCGTGCTGTTCGCGCTGGTCGAAGCGAATGTTATCGAAAATGAAGAACTCGGCCTCGGCGCCGAAAAAGGCCTCGTCGCCGGCGCCGCTCGCCACCAGGTAGGATTCCGCCTTCCGGGCGATGAAGCGGGGATCGCGCGGATAGGACTGGCGGGTGACGGGATCGACCACGTCGGCGATCATCACCAGCGTGGGCTCGTCGCGGAACGGATCCATAAAACCGGAGGCGGGGTCGGGAACCAGAAGCATGTCCGATTCGTGGATCGATGCCCAGCCGCGAATCGAGCTGCCGTCCATGCCGAATCCGTCTTCGAAGGACTGCTCGTCGAGCTGATGAAGGGGAAAGCTGACGTGGTGCCAGAGGCCGGGCAGGTCGGTGAACCTGAGGTCGAGCACCTTGGCTTCCTGTTTGCGAGCGTATTCGAGGACGCCTTTGCGGTCCATGTGCTCCTCCGGAGGGGCGCGACGGGGCTCTGGAAATGAGTGGCCGACGATACCGGACTGCCACTCCGGCGTCAAGCGGACGGCCAAGGTGGCGTGTTTGAAGCGGTTGCCTCGGGCCGAGTGGAATTTTGATCGTTGCCATCCAAAGATTGCATTTGACAGCCTTCCCAAAAGCCTGGAAACTTCGCACGGACTCGATGAAGCTGCGGCTTTTCCCGGGTCTCGCCGCCCGGTCGGCGGCGCAACAGGCGGTCTGCCGCAGGCTCGCGCAAGAGCAGCGCAGAAATCATATTCCCGAAGAGAAGAAAGGAGATCGTACTCGTGCCCAAGAACGCAGCGGAGGTACAGCAACTGGCCAAAACCGCGGGAGTCGCGATTGTGGATTTTAAATTCACGGACCTGCCCGGCGTTTGGCAGCATTTCTCGATTCCCGTCGAGGAATTCAGCAAGTTCTTGTTTGACGAAGGAATCGGCTTCGACGGGTCGAGCATACGGGGATTCCAGTCAATTCATGAAAGCGACATGCTGCTCATACCAGACGCCGCGACAGCGACCGTGGATCCGGTCTTAGAAATCCCCACTCTGAGTCTGATCTGCAATATAGTTGACCCCGTTTCGCGGAAAAATTACAGCCGCGATCCACGCTTCATTGCTCAGAAGGCGGAAGCCTATTTGAAGAGCGCCGGGATTGCCGACCTCAGCTTCTGGGGGCCGGAAGCGGAGTTCTACATCTTCGACGACGTCCGCTACGACCAAAACGCTCATTGCGGCTACTATTACGTCGATTCCAAAGAAGGCGTCTGGAACACGGGCGCCGACGAAAAGCCCAACCTGGGCTATAAGGTGCGGCACAAAGAGGGGTACTTCCCGGTGCCCCCTTCCGACACCCTGCAGGACATCCGTTCCGAGATTGTCCTAAAGATGAGAAAAGTCGGCGTGGAGGCCGAAGCTCACCACCACGAAGTGGGGACCGCAGGACAGAATGAAATCGACATCCTTTACAACACGCTGACGAAAATGGCCGACAACATCATGTACTACAAGTACATCGTGCGCAACGTCGCCAAAAAACACGGAAAAGTGGCCACGTTCATGCCGAAGCCGATTTTCGGCGACAACGGTTCTGGGATGCACGTGCACCAGAGCCTATGGAAAGACGGAACCAACCTGTTCTGGGATGAAAAGGGCTACGCGCAGCTCAGCCAAGCCGCCAAATACTATATTGGCGGGCTGCTGCACCATGCGCCAGCTTTGCTCGGCCTATGCGCGCCGACGACAAATTCGTACAAGCGCTTGGTACCTGGATATGAAGCCCCCGTGAATCTGGTTTATTCTCAGCGCAACCGGTCGGCGGCGGTGCGCATTCCCATGTACTCAAAGAGCTCGAAGGCCAAGCGGATCGAGTTCCGCTGTCCGGATCCGGCCGCCAACCCGTACCTGTGCTTCGCCGCCCAGTTGATGGCCGGCCTGGACGGAATCCAGAACAAGATCGACCCCGGCCAGCCGATCGATCGGGACCTTTACGAACTCGAACCGGAGGAAGCCGCCAAGGTCAAGAGCACGCCGGGCTCGCTCGGTGAGGTGCTCGACGCGCTGGAGAAAGACCACAAATGGCTGTTCACAGGCCATGTGTTCACGCCGGACGTGGTCGAAACCTGGCTCCGTTACAAGCGGGAGCGCGAATTGGAGCCCGTGAACCTTAGGCCGGTGCCGTACGAGTACTTCCTGTACTTCGACCTCTAGGACCAGGTCCCCGTCGCTCCGGCGGGCCGATGCCACGCGCCGCTTGCCGGTCGGCAAGCGGCGCGTGCGGCCGCCGGCGTGCGGAGCCCCCGTTCAGGTTGAAGCAGGAGGGGAATGCAAAGGCAGGCGTCCAGAAAGCCTCGCCAAGCGGCTATGCCGTCAGAGGCTTGGCGGATATGGGAAACGGGCCGTAGTCAAAGGCGGCGCGTCGCCGCCAATGCACCAGGGCCGAAGGCGGGGCTTTGCGGGCTCGCCTTAGTCGTAGTATTCGCGGCCCAGGTGCGTGATCAGGTTTTCGCCCTTCATCCAACGCAGCGTGTTTTTCAGCTTCATCAACTGGATGAACAAGTCGTGCTCGGGATACAGCGCGGGCGCGCACATCGGCGATTTGAAATAAAAGCTCAGCCATTCCTGGATACCGTGCAGCCCGGCCCGCTGGGCCAGGTCGAGAAATAGCGCCAGATCGAGGGCCAGGGGGGCTGCCAGCACGGAATCGCGGCAGAGAAAATTCACTTTGATCTGCATCGGGTAGCCGAGCCAGCCGAAGATATCGATGTTGTCCCAACCCTCCTTATTGTCGCCGCGCGGCGGGTAATAATTGATGCGGACCTTGTGGTAGATGTGGTTGTAGAGATCGCCGTAGAGATGCGGCTGGAAGATGTATTCGAGCGAGCCGAGCTTGGATTCTTCCTTGGTCTTGAACGAGGCCGGATCGTCGAGCACCTCCCCGTCCCGGTTGCCCAGAATATTGGTGGAAAACCATCCGTTGACGCCGATCATCCGCGCCTTAAGGCCGGGCGCGATGATGGTTTTCATCAGGGTCTGGCCGGTCTTGAAGTCCTTGCCGGCGACGGGAACGCGGTTCTCGATGGCGAGTTGCTGCAGGGCGGGGATATCGACGGTGAGGTTCGGCGCGCCGTTGGCGAACGGCACGCCCTCGCGCAGCGCCGCCCAGGCGTAGAGCATCGACGGCGCGATCGCCGGATGGTTCTGTTTCATCGCGCGCTCGAAGCTCTCAAGGTCCCGGTGCACCTTGTGCTGTTTCAGGTAGATCTCGGTCGAGGCGCACCAGACCACCACCATTCGCGAAGCCTTGGATTTACGCCGGAACGCGCGAATATCCTCGCGCAATTGCTCGGCGAGCGCGAATTTATTGCGCCCGCGCTTGACGTGCGAGCCGTCGAGCCGGCGAACGTAATCGCGATCGAAGGCGCCCTTCATCGGGCGAATATTCCGAAGGAATGGCTTGATCCGATCGAGATGCGGCCGATCGAGCACACCCGCGTTCGACGCCGCCTCGTAGGCGTTGTCCGGGAAAATATCCCAGGCCCCGAAGGCCAGGTTGCGCAGTTTGGCCAGGGGAATGAAATCACGAATCTTCGGGGAACGGCCCTCGGTCCGCCTTCCCAACCGGATGGTCCCCATCTGCGTCAGTGAACCCACCGCCGGCGCCGCGCCCTGGCGCACCAACTCCACGCCGCCGATGAAAGTCGTCGCGACGGCGCCCAGCCCGACTGTCAAAACGCCCAATGTCCCGCTAGCCGGCGCGACTTTCGGCCGGGGCGGGGTCTGCTCTTTTTCCACCATGTCCCCCTCAATATGTGTCAAAGGGAGCTATCATGCGTGACCGACGCCTCTTTTGCAACGTCGCGAAGGGAAAAGTAGGAAACTTCCAATTCCCGCAACGACGCCGCGACACCCCCTTTTGCCAGGTCCCAGGAATTGTCATGATGGAGGCAGCGATGAGTTGCCATAGAAACCAAGGGCGGGTTCGCCATGGCTGACAGCGCGCATCAAGCCGGCTCGGCCGGCGGTCCCGTCCCCGGTCCAAAACCGCGGGAATCTCGTCTGCTGGCCGAGGCCGTGCTGCTTGGCGTCGTCGGGGCGCTGGCGGCGCAGGCGTTCATGTGGGCGCTGCGCGTGTGCAGTCATGTTTTTTTGACCATGCTGGCGGGCTATACCCCGGCCGGACTGCCCGCCGAAGGTGGCACCCTGCGCCAGCACATCGGGCCGCACGGACTCTGGCTGATCCCGATTGCCACCACGGTGGGCGGGCTGATCTCGGGCTATCTGGTCTATACCTTCGCGCCGGAGGCCGAAGGTCACGGCACCGACACGGTGGTGAAGGCCTTTCATCGCACGGGAGGGTTTATCCGCACACGGGTGGCCCCGCTCAAACTGGTGGCATCGGCCATCACCATCGGCTCGGGCGGATCGGCCGGGCGCGAAGGGCCGATCGCGCTGGTCGGCGCGGGAATCGGCTCGATCTACGCCACCTTCGCGCACCGGCCGGATGAAGAGCGGCGGCTGCTGGTCTTGATGGGCATGGGGGCAGGACTTTCGGCGATTTTCCGGTCGCCGATCGGCACCGCCTTCTTCGCGATCGAGGTTCTTTACGGCGGCATGGACCTGGAAGCGGGAGCGCTGACCTATACGCTGCTTGCATCCATCGTTGCCTACGCCGTCAACGGGCTGTTCGTCGGTTGGCAGCCGCTATTTTCTTTCCCGTCCGGACCATCGGCCGTGCCGCATCCAATGACGTACCTGTGGTATGGAGTGCTCGGCGTGATCGCCGCGCTCGTGGGGACGGTTCTCCCCACGCTCTTCTACAGGCTTCGCGACGCCTTCCGCGAACTGCCCATTCCCTCCACGGTCAAGCCGGCGCTGGGCGGGCTGGGCGTGGGACTCATGGCGTGGAAATTCCCCCAAATCCTGGGCGGCGGATACGGCTGGATTCAAGATGCGATCGACGGAAAGCTTGTGATCGGACTGCTGTTGGTTCTGATTTTCGCGAAAATGCTCGCCTTCGCGCTGACGGTTTCGTCGGGCGGCTCGGGCGGCGTCTTTGCTCCCACGCTGTTTGTCGGGGCGATGCTCGGCGGATTTCTTTCCTCATTTCTACACTTGGCTGCGGCCCCTTTCGTGGTGATCGCCATGGCGGCGGTATTCGGCGCGGCGGCGCATGTGCCGATCGCCTCTTTGATCATGGTGACGGAGATGACCGGAGGATATCGCCTGTTCGTTCCGGCCGCTTTCGCCGTGCTGGTCGCCTATCTGCTTCAGAGCCAACTGTCTTCGCGGCTGAAATACAAGAGTCTCTACGAGGGGCAGGTCGAGGGGCGAGCCGCTTCGCCAGCGCGATACGCCGCCAATATTCGCGTGGCGCTCGACCTATTGAAGCAGCGCGGAGTTCCCCGTGTGGCAAAAGTGGGCCACCTCAACCTGGTCACGTTGCTCGATTCCGGTGTTTCCCTCAAACTATCCGGCGGCCGCGAGATGAGTATCGCCGCTCTACCCCCGCACAGCTCTCTCCGGGGGCAACTCCTCGACACCTTCATCGATTCAATCACCCCGGAAAAAGTCGAGGTGGTTGCGATCCTGCGAGAGGGAAGAACAGTGCTGCCCGGCCCCGAAACACGCCTTCAAGAAGAAGACCGCCTCCTGCTGTTTTCGTCCCGCAAGGCGCGTGAACGAATCCAGGAGCATTTGGCCGGTACCCGCACGGAGGCCGTGCCGCCGTCAGGCGGCCGGGGCAATCCCGATCCCGATCATTCGGTTGGCTAGCTGCCGGCCGGCTAGCTGCGCACCAGCGGGAGCCGCGATTCAGGCGCTCGGGCGACGGGTGGCGCGGCGGGCGCTGGGTTTGGGCCGCAGAGATCGCAGAAACTCCGTATAGGGCAGGGCATTCAAGACGTCCTGGCGCTCGATCCAGCCGCGCCGGGCCATACTCACCCCGTACTTCATGTATTCGAGGTTCTTCGTGGTGTGGGAGTCGGTCGAGATGGTGATCTTGACGCGGCGCTCCTTGGCCATCCGCAAGTGGACGTCGTTCAGGTCGAGCCGGTCGGGATAGGCGTTGCATTCCATCGCCACGCCGTGCTTTTTGGCCGCATCGAGGATTTTCTCCATATCGTAGGAAAAGCCCTCGCGGCGCAGCAGGAGCCGGCCCGTGGGATGGGCGACGATCTGCGTGTAGGGATTTTCGATGGCGGCCAGCATCCGCTCGGTCATCGCGCCGCGATCCATGCTCATGAACGAATGAACCGAGCAGACAACCAGGTCGAGCTGCGCCAGAACCTCGTCGTCCAGGTCGAGCCGGCCGTTTTTCAGGATATCGACTTCGCTGCCGGCCAGCAGGTGAATCCCGTCGATTTTGCGCCGGGCCTCGGCGATCTTGCCAATCTGTTCGAGCGTGCGTTTTTCGTCCAGGCCGTTCGCGACGGTGACGGCTTTCGAATGGTCGGTGAGGGCGATGTACTTGCGGCCGAGCCGCTTGGCGGCTTGCGCCATCTCCTCGATGGTGTTGCGGCCGTCGCTGGCGACGGTGTGCATTTGCAAATCGCCCTGGATATCGGCGAGCTCGACCAGTTCCGGCAACCGGCCCTTTTCCGCGGCTTCGATCTCGCCGGTGTTTTCCCGCAGTTCGGGCTCGATGAACTCCAGCTTCAGCTTTTTAGTGTAGATGGCCTCCTCGGTCTCGCTCGCCACCACGCGCTCGCCTTCAAGCGTTGCCAGCGCGTACTCGTTCAGCGTGTAACCCATGTTGTTCGCGCGGCCGCGCAGCGTGACGTTGTGTTCCTTCGATCCCGTGAAATAAAGCAGAGCGGCGCCGCGATGTTTGGTCTCGAGCAGCCGCACGTCCACCTGCATCCCGCTTTCGAGCCGGAAACTGACCTTGTTTTCGCCGCGGGCCAGGATCTGCGCGATGCCGGGAAATTTCAGGATATGCTCGGCCAGGGACGCGGCGGCTTTCTCCGAACGGCCGCCCGGCAGGCTGACCAGCAGATCGAGATCGCCGATCGTTTCCTTTCGCCGCCGCAGAGAGCCGGCTACGTCGACCGAATCGATTCGCTTCCCGAGCTTTTGGATATGAGCGACGAGCGCCTGCGCCGTCTCATCGGCCACGTGGATCAGATGGCGCCCGGCGGTTTTCTCAAGCGCTTCGGCGGCCTGCAGAATGTTCTGCTCGCTCTTCTCGCCGAAACCGGGAATATCGCGCAGCTTGCCTTCACGCGCCAGACGGGCGACCTCTTCGACGGTGCCGGCATGAAATTGTTTCCAGATCAGCGCGACCTTTTTCGGCCCCAGCGATTGGAGATCGAGCAGATGGAGAATCGTTTCGGGGTACTTCTTCAGCAGCTTACGCCGCAGGGCGTAGTCGCCGGTCTTGAGGATTTCCTGGATGTGCGCGGCAAGCCCCTCGCCGATACCGGGAAGTTCCATCAGCTTTTCCGGCTCGTCCGCCAGATCCTCGATGCGCTCGGAAAGGTTGGCGAGCAAATCAGCGGCTCTCTCGTAGCTGCGGTAGCGGCCTACGGGAGCGCCATCGATTTCCAGCAACTGCGCGGTCTCGAGCAGGATGCGGACCACGTCGCGGTTTTCCATTGCCGCTTATTATAGTAGGGAAGGGAAGCGGGACGCCGCACGGAGTTCGATCCCGGGCGCCAGGCGGCGCGGCGGCGCGGGCCGGGAAGCCATTAAAATCGCGCAGGAAGTTCAGGCAATCCGCATGACGTTGGCGGCTTGCGGGCCCTTCTGGCCCTGAACGATCTCGAATTCGACGGTTTCGCCCTCCTGCAGGCTGCGATATCCGTCGCCGACGATCGCGCTATAGTGCACGAAAACATCGTTACCGCCCTCGCGGCCGAGGAATCCGTACCCCTTGGCGTTATTGAACCACTTTACCTGGCCGGTAACCTTGCCGTTTTCTCCCTCGCTCATCCTTCTGCTCCTGGTTTCGCGGAAGAGGAAGCGGGCTCCGAATGCCGCCCCCTCGGGTGCAAAATGCGGGGCAGAGTTTATCAAACTTGCACGGACTGTCAAGATGCTGTAGCCGGTCCTGTCTTAGCCAGATAATTCTGTCACCCCTTAACGGCCGCGTGAAAATGTCACCCCATGAGACAGGAGACATTCACGTTGAGCCAACGGGAGTTGCAAAAGGTGGCCGTCATCGCACAGTG
>Ga0307374_10000548_pt1 | contig 71695 bp, 56 predicted proteins | sample OX3MG_FD_202532 | JGI IMG/M metagenome (GOLD analysis project Ga0307374, IMG submission 202532) | Soil microbial communities from Risofladan, Vaasa, Finland - OX-3 | ecosystem: Environmental > Terrestrial > Soil > Coastal area > Acid sulfate soil | place: Finland: Risofladan, Vaasa | collected... | reverse complement strand
ACAGCTTTATGCCGCCCAGGAGGCCGGCGTCGTTATCGACGATGGTGATGTCCGGGTCGAGTTTGAACTTGACCCGCCCGGAGTTTCCCCCGCCGATATAGAGGTGGTCGTAGTTGATCAGGGCATCGAGGGTCCGGATGGCCCGCTTGACCCGCCGGTTCCAGCGCCGCTTGCCGATCTGGCGCCGAGCCGCCTCCCCGATGGCCTCGTTGTAGGTCCGCCCCTTCTCGAAGGGATGGTGGGCGATCTCCAGGTGCGGAGCCAGATGCCCGTTGTAGAACAGGCCCGTTCCCACCCCGGTGCCCAGGGTCACCACCAGTTCCAGGCCCTTGCCGCTGATGACGTCCGATCCCTGCAGGTCGGCATCGTTGGCCACCCGCACCGGCACCCGCAGTGCCTCGGCCAGGGCGCCGGTCAGGTCGAAGCCGTCCCACTGGGCGACCAGGGCGGGCACCTCCTCGGTGCCGGGCCCGGACTTGGTCACGAAGTGGGGGGCCGTGAGGACCCGGCCCTCGCGCACCACGCCGGGGAAGCCGGCCGAAGCCCGGTCGAAGGGCGGCAGCTTGGCGGCCAGGCCGGAGATGACGTTGATCAGCTTGTCCGGGGGCATGGGATAGGTCGTGGCCACCCGCTGGCGCTCACCGTCCATGGTCCCGTCGGCGTGGAGGACAGCCGCCTTGATCCCGGTGCCGCCGATATCGATGGCGAGGGTCCGCTGGTTGGTGGTGGTCATGGGCCCATCATTCCCCGTCACGGGCCACCGGCGTCGTCCGGACGGCTGGAGGGCCGGTTGCGTCTAACTTTTCCAGGGCCATGGTGACGGAGGCGACCAACGGGAAGGAACCCGGCCCGGCCCCCAGCCCGCTGCCTCCCAGTCCGCCGCCTCCCGGCTCGGGGATAGACCGGCCCCTGCTCCTCCTGGCCGGCGTGGTCGTGCTGGGCACGATCATGTCGATCCTCGACACGACCATCGTCAACGTAGCTCTCGACACCCTCGGCCGGGACCTGCACGCCAACCTGTCCTCGGTCCAGTGGGTGGCGACGGGCTACCTGCTCTCCCTGTCCATGGTCATCCCGATGACCGGCTGGGCCATCGAGCGCTTCGGGCCCAGGCGGCTGTGGATGGCCAGCCTCGTCCTCTTCCTCATCGGCTCCGCCCTCTGTGGGCTGTCCTGGAACATCGACAGCCTCATCTTCTTCCGCATCCTGCAGGGCTTCGGCGGGGGCATGATCATGCCGGTCGGCCAGACCATCCTGGCCCAGGCCGCCGGGCCGTCCCGCATGGGTCGCATGATGAGCATCATCGGGGTACCGATGATGCTGGGGCCCGTGCTGGGCCCGGTCCTGGGCGGGCTGCTGGTCCAGGACGCCAGCTGGCGGTGGATCTTCTATGTCAACGTGCCCATCGGGATCCTGGCCCTGGTCACGGCGGCGCGCATCCTGCCCCGCATGGAGGTGAGTGGCCACCACCGCCTCGATGTCCGCGGCCTGTTGCTGCTCTCACCCGGGCTGGCCCTGTTGGCCTACGGGCTGTCCGAAGCCGGCTCGGCCGGCGGTTTTGCCGGAGCCCGGACCCTCGTCGGTGTCAGCGTCGGCGTGGTCCTCATAGTGGCCTTCGTCTTCCACGCCTACCAGCGGGCCGGCCAGGCCCTCCTCGACGTCCGCCTCTTCGCCAACCGGGCCTACTCGGCCGGGGCGGGCACCTCGTTCCTCTTCGGACTGGCCCTCTTCGGGGCCATGATCCTCCTGCCCCTCTACTACCAGATCGTCCGCCAGCAGGGAGCCCTGGCCGCCGGCCTGCTCGTATGTCCCCAGGGACTGGGCACCGCCCTGGTAATGCCCATCTCCGGCCGACTCACGGACCAGATCGGTGCGGGCAAGGTCGTCCTCTTCGGCCTCGCAGTCACCTGCATCGGGACCCTTCCCTTCACCCAGGTCGGGGCCCACACCTCCTACGCCTACCTGTTGGGTGCGCTGTTCGTGCGCGGCATCGGCTTCGGCTTCACCATGATGCCGGCCATGGCCGCCAGCTACTCCAACTTGGACCACGACGACGTTCCGCGGGCCACCACCTCCCTCAACATCGTGCAGCGGGTGGGGGGATCCATCGGAACCGCCTTCATGGCTGTCATGCTCCAACGCCAGATGGTCCACAACCTCGCCTCCTTCGGAGCCCACTCCGGCTCAGCCAACCTGAGCACCATCTCCACGCTGCCTCCGTCGCTGTTGGCTCGCATCGGCGCCCCGTTGGCCCACGCCTTCGCCACCACCTTCTGGTACTCACTCGTCCTGGTGGCGGTGGCCTTCATCCCCGCCTCCTTCCTTCCCCGCCGGGTCGGAGCCAGGTTCACTCCGGGGCGGGCGGTGCCCGGCGGCCACCCGGATTCCGACCCCGTCTTCGTCCTGGGTCCGGAGTGAGTCCCGTGAGCACTGTGGGAGAGCGGTGAAAGAGCTCGTCTATCCGCGTCTGTTCTTCCCGGCCGCCGATCGGTTCGCGTCCCGGCCGGCCGTGGTCGACGGGGACTTTCGGGCCACTTATGCCGAGCACGCCGAGCGGGTTCTCAAACTGGCGGGTGGGCTGGTCGAGTTGGGGGTGGCCCGCCGGGACCGCTTCGCGGTCATGTCGGCCAACAGCCACCAGTTCCTGGAGCTGTACCACGCCGCTTACATCGGCGCCGGCGTGGTCAACCCGCTCAACCTGCGTCTGGCCGGAGCCGAGCTGCGCTTCATCCTCGAGGACTCGGGTACCGACGTCGTCTTCGTGGACGAACTGTTTTCCGGGCATCTGCTCAACAGCCTGGCCGGGGCCCTGCCCGACCTGAAGATCGTTTACGTCGGTGCCCCCGGACGAGCGGCCGCGCTGGGCGCCGACGGCCAACCCGGGCAGGGCCGCCACCTGCTGGACTACGAGGAACTGCTCGGTCGCTCCGCCCCGGTGACGCCCGAGGAGCCGGAGGAGGACGACTCCGTCATCCTCATGTACACCGGTGGCACCACCGGTCGGCCCAAGGGTGTCGTACTCGACCAGCGGGCCGAGATGCTCAACCTGTACCACATCGCCTCCACATTCGGACTGGGCGATCAACGCGTCTACCTGCACCAGACGCCGATGTTCCACGCCGCTTCCATCGGGGGGGTGATGGGCATGCCGGCCTGCGGCGGGGTGTCGGTGTGCATCCCCATGTTCGATCCGGAGGCCGTGCTCAAGGCCACCGAGGACAACGCCGTCAACTGGACGGTCATGGTCCCCACCATGATCTCCATGGTCCTGGATCATCCGGAGTTCCGGCCCGAGCGGCTGGCCAGTCTGCGCGATCTGGTCTACGGCGCATCACCGATGCCGGCCGCCCTGGTCGATCGCCTCATCTCCACCTTCCCGGAGCTCAACATCTGGCAGGGCTACGGAATGACCGAATCGGCGTCCGTACTCACCGTGCTGGACGCCGCGGACCACCGTCGCGGCGGGGACCGCCTGCGCTCGGCCGGCCGTCCGGCCATGGGAGTGGTGGTCTCCATCAGGAACGAGAACGGTGAAGAGCTTCCTGCCGGTGTCGAAGGTGAGGTCTGTGCCCGGGCCGGGAACCTGATGACCGAGTACTGGCACCGTCCCGAGGAGACCGCCGAAGCCTTCCGGAGCGGCTGGTACCACACGGGAGACGCCGGCCGGCTCGACCAAGACGGCTACCTCTTTCTGGTCGATCGGGTAAAGGACATGATCGTGACCGGTGGGGAGAACGTGTATTCAGTGGAAGTGGAGAACGCCATCTCCACCTACCCGGGCGTGTCCCAGGTGGCGGTCATCGGCATACCGGACCAGAAGTGGGGCGAAGCCGTTCACGCCATCATCGTGATGGACAAGGGGGCCTCGGCCACGGTCGAGCAGCTGCAGGAGCACGCCCGTAAGTTCATAGCCGGCTACAAGGTGCCCAAGTCGATCGAGTTCCGTGACCAACCCCTGCCGTTGTCCGGCGCCATGAAGGTCCTGAAGCGGGATCTGCGGGCGCCCTATTGGTCTGACTCCGCCACCCGGTGAGGCCCCTGGATAGTCGTTGGGCCCGAGACTGGGGCCGGCGTGATCGACGCGGCCCCTCGGCCCGGTCGGTGCTGGCCGTCCTGTCTTTAATCGTTGTCATCGCCCTGATCCTGGGGGTGCTGCAGCTCTTCGTTCGGGCCGTGCCGCCGGTCCGCTACGTCATTACCGCCCCGACCTCGTTGCGCGTACCCGGCCCGGCGCCGGTGCTTCCCTTCCCCGCCCGGGGCGAGGCGACGGTCGGTCTGCTCGGGGTGGGGACGATGGGATCCTCAGGCGGAGACGGGCCGGTCCCGATCGCCAGCCTGACCAAGATGATGACCGCCTACCTGGTTCTCAGGGATCACCCGCTGGCCGAGGGCGATGAGGGTCCCTCCATCCAGATCAGTCCGGCCGACGTGGCCGCTGAGGTGGTCGACGCCGCCGGCGCCCAGTCGGTGGTGAGGGTCCAGGCTGGTGAACAGCTCACCGAGCGCCAGGCATTGGAGGCCCTGCTGGTGGGCTCGGCCAACAACATCGGGACCCTCCTGGCCGACTGGGACGCCGGGTCCCAGGCCGCTTTCGTGACCCGCATGAACTCCGAGGCGGCCTCCCTCGGTATGACCGCCACCCACTACGCCGATCCCACCGGCCTCGACTCCGCCTCCGTGTCCAGCGCCGGCGACCAGGTGAGCCTGGCCGAGAAGGCCATGACCAATCCCGTCTTCGCCGGCATCGTTGATCTGCCCCAGATCAGCCTGCCCGCGGCCGGGACCGTCTACAACTATGACTACCTGGTCGGCCACGCCGGCATCATTGGCATCAAGACCGGTTCGACCGCCCAGGCCGGAGGCTGCTTCGTCTTCGCCGCCATCCGCTCGGTGGGATCGGTCCCGATCGTGGTCATCGGTGCCGTCCTGGGCCAGCAGGGACCCTCCATCCTCCAGGCCGCCCTGAACGTCAGCCTGGCCCTCATCAACGCCGCCGGCGCCGCCGTGCACCCCATCACCCTGTCGCTCCCCAACGACGGCGAAGTCGCCCGCCTCACCACCCCCTGGTCCTCCCCCGTACCCGTAATGGCTCCCGGCACGTGGTCAACCATCGGCTGGGGTGGCCTGACCGTCGGGGTCAGCGTGAGCCACCGGACCCTGCTCGGTTCGGTCGGTGACCTCACCGCCGGCAGCCCGCTGGGCACGGTCACCTTCACCCTGGCCGGCCAGCACCACACCTTCCCGGCCAGCCTCCAGGGCACCGTTCCCAGCGCCTCGGTCCGCTGGCGCCTCGAGCGCTTCTGACGGCGCATCACCGTCCTCGGCTCCGGGCCCCCTACACATGCGTTCTTGAACGCGCTGCCGTTTTTCATTACGAACGTGTTGTTGAACGAACGCGAATTCGCCACTAAAAGACAAACTTCAAGATTTCGGGGTCTGTCTTCAAGTTGCATCCCCCGGCCGGCAGCACCGACCGTGGGCGCCGGACGCCCTCAGTGGGCGGCAGGGGCCGCGGACCGGTTAGTGGGCGGCCAGTGTGCGGACGGCGTCGGCTATGTGCTCGGCGTCGATGCCGGCCAGCCCCAGCAGCTCATCGGGGGTGCCGGAGGTCGGCATCCCCTCCACGGCCAGCCGGATGACCCGGAGGGCCATGTCGGATCCGACGATGGCGCCCACGACGGCTTCCCCGAGCCCGCCTTCGGGCCAGTGGTCCTCGACCGTGACCAGCTTGCCGGCCGTGGCCCTGGCCGCTTCGATCAGGCCGACCCCATCGATGGGCTTCAGCGAGTAGAGGTCGACCAGGCGCACCGAGATTCCCTCTGAGGCCAGCACATCGGCCGCCTTCACCGCCTCGTGGAGGGTGATGCCGGCGGCCACCACGGTCACGGCGTCATCGGCGGAGGAGCGCAGCACCCGGCTGCCACCGATAGGGAAGTCCTCGTCCGGGCCGTAGAGCACCGGGGTGTCCCCTCGAGTGGTGCGCATGTAGGTGACGCCGCGCCGATCTGCCATAGCGACGACCAACTTCGCCGTCTGGTTGGGATCGGACGGATACAGAACGGTGCTGCCGTGGATGGCCCGGAAGGAGGCCAGGTCCTCCAGGCCCATCTGGGACGGGCCGTCCTGGCCGATGGAGACCCCGGCATGGGACCCGACCAGGCGGATGTCGGCCCGGCTCACAGCGGCCATGCGGGCGAAGTCGTAGGCCCGAGTGAAGAAGGCGGCAAAAGTGGACGCGTACGGCCGCCAGCCCCGGACCTGCATGCCCACGGCAGCGGCCACCATCTGCTGCTCGGCGATGAACATCTCGAAGAAGCGGTCGGGGTGGGCCTTCTTGAAGATGTCGGCATAGGTGGAGTTGCTCACCTCGGCATCCAGGGCCACCACGTCGGGATGGGCGGCGCCGACCGCGGCCAGGGCTTCCCCGTAGGCCTTCCGGGTGGACATCTTGGAGCCGACCTCATAGCGGGGGAGGGCGGCGTCGGCCGGGGTCGTCTCGAAGCGGTGGGCCACGGCGCCGGCCGGAGGGGCGCCCACCTTGACCCGGAGGTTGCGCTCCCCACCCAGTTCGGCGATGGCCTCCTGGGGGTGGTCGAGGGGCTTTCCGTGGGCGCCTTCCTGGTCATCGACGGCCTTGACCCCTTTGCCCTTGTGGGTGCGGGCCACCACCACCGTGGGTCGGCCCTTGGTGTCGGTTGCCTCGGTGAGGGCCCGGTCGACCTCGTCCACGTCGTGGCCGTCGATCTCGATGGCCCGCCAGCCGAAGGCCTCGGCCCGAGCGGCGTAGGAAGTCAGGTCCCAGCCGTGCATGGTCTCGCCCCGCTGGCCCAGGCGGTTGACGTCGATCATGACGGTGAGGTTGTCCAGGCCCTCGTTGGCGGCGTGGTCGAAGGCTTCCCAGATCGAGCCCTCGGCCATCTCGCTGTCCCCGCAGAGAACCCAGACGCGGTAGTCGATGCGGTCGAGGTTCTTGCCCGCCAGGGCCACGCCGACGCCGACGGGCAGGCCGAAGCCCAGCGAGCCGGTGGCCACGTCCACCCAGGGCAGCATCGGGGTCGGATGTCCTTCGATGCGGGAGCCCAGCTTCCGGAAGGTCAGCATCTCCTCATCGGTGATGGCGCCGGCCGCCTTGTACAGCGAATAGAGCAGTGGGGAGGCGTGGCCCTTGGAGAAGATGAGGTGGTCGTTCCCGGGGTGATCGGGCTGGTCGAAGTCGTAGCGGAGGTGGCCGGCAAAGAGAACGGCCATCAACTCCGCCGCCGACATCGAAGAGGTGGGGTGCCCCGACCCCGCCGCCGAGCTGGAGCGGATGGAGTCCACCCTCAGCTGCTGGGCCAGCTCCTTGCAGAAATCCTGGTCGATCACGCTCGGCTTTCCTTCCGGTTGCTCCGGAGGGACAGTACCCATTGAGGGGACCGCTCACGGCCGGTCCACCGGCGGGAGCGAAGGGCCATTACCTTCACCGATATGGACATCGAGGGGTTCTATTCCCAGGACGAGCGCCGCAGGGCGTCGGAGGAGATCGAATACGGCCGGAACTGGAAGGACGAGCACGGTAACCGCTACGAGGTCTCCTACATCGTTGACACGGGGGAGCTCTACGCCATGCGGGATCCGGCCGGCGGCCTGGTTCCCGTCACCTGGTTCGGGGAGCTGTTCTCCACGCCGGTGCAGATGAGCGAGTTGGCTGTGGCCGTGCTGGCCCAGGTCGATGACCCCGATGCCCTGGCCGACGCCCTGGAGGGCTGGCGCCAGGCCATGGACGGCCCCGACAGCATCGGCTGGCTGGTGGGCCGGCTCCATCGCTCGGGGATCCGACCCGCTCCCGGCGGCCCCCGCTAGGCGGGCTGGCTCAGACGATCTGGCGGTACTGGAGGTAGCGGAAGACGCCCAGACCGGGGAGGATCGGCAGCCAGAAGGTGAGGAGGCGGAAGGTGAGCACGGCCGCCACCGCAAATTCGGGATGGACCCCTATCCCGGTCAGGCCGGCCACCAGGGCGGCCTCCAGGGCGCCAAGGTTGCCCGGGGTGGGGGCGGCCGAGGCCAGAGCGGCCCCGCCCACGTAGACGGCCAGCACGGAGAGAACCGAGAAGTGCGGGTCGAAGGCGGCCAGGCTGGCCACCAGGGCCAGGCCGTTGCCCAGGGTCACCCCGGCCGAGCCCCCGAAGAGGGCGAGTGCCCGGGCCGGGTGGGCCAGGGTCGTCACCAGCTCCCGGCCGACCCGCAGACCCGGGACCAGGACCCGTCTCCGCCCGAGGGGCGATCCGATCAGGACGCCGGCCACGATCAGGGCTCCGGCCACCCCGGCCAGCACCGGCCAGCCCGACGGTAAGGGGGTCTTGCCCACCAGCCCGCTGGTGCCGAGGACGGCGGCGGCCAGGAAGAAACCGGTGGCGTGCACCACCACCCCGGCGGCCTGATTGAGGGCGATGGAGCCCACCGCATCGGCCCGGGATGATCCGGACCGTTCGAGATATATGAGGTTGAGACCCATGCCGCCCACCCCGCCCGGGGTGAGGCGGCTGGTGAAGGCGGAGGCGATCTGGGTCAGGGTGGTCCTGGCCAGGGAGAGCCGGCGCCGGACGGCCCCCAGGTAGGAGGCCGCCGCCATGGGGAAGGTCAGGGCCCCGGCGCCGAAGGCGGCTATGAGCCACCAGTAGTTGGCCTGGCGCATGGCGGTGAGGAGGCGGGGGACCGTTCCGATCTGGGGGAGCAGGAGGTAGACGGCTCCGCCGCCGACCACCAGAGAGAGAACGGTGGTGGCCCGGATGCGGGGCCGGAAGGAGGGACGGGGCGCGCCCAGGCTCTCGGCCAGCCGGGAGGAGATCTCCCCGAGGACCAGGCGCTGGCGGGCCGGCTGGGGGGCCAGCTGGCGACGGATCAGGACCGGGAGGGCCAGGGGCTGCAGGAAGCCCAGGGCCGGGAGCAGATCCTCCCGGTCAGCCCAGTACAAGGCCGAGCCCACGGCCCGCTCGACGCCTACTACCGAGGCCAGTGACACCAGCATCTCGGCCCGGTCCTGGGCCAGACGGGTGTCGTTGGCGCCGGCCTTGGCGAAGGTGAAGTCCAACAGCCAGGGCGAGCCGGAGGGATCCACGAGGACGTTGTTGGCCGTCAGCTCATGGTGGGCGATCCGCGCCGTGCCCAGCGCCCGGACCTGGCTCCAGACCTGTTCCAGCAGGCAGTCGTCCACCGACTCGGGCTCCAGGCTGGAGAGCCGACAGCCCTCGACCTTGCGCCGGACCAGGAGGGCGGGTCCGTGGCCCATCTCCAGTCCGAACACGACCTCGGGCGTCCGCACCCCGGCCCGCTCGGCCAGCAGGGTCACGAAGGCCTCGTGGTCGACCTCGTGGCTGGGCGAGGACAGCCCCGGCTCGTCTTCCACCTCGAGGGAGGCCAGCAGCCGGCGGGCCTTGTAGACCCAGCCGGCCCGGCGTTGCCCACGCCTGACCACCTCGACCACGAAGCACTCGCCCCCGCCGGTCACCGCCTCGAAGTGACGGGGCCCGAAGCCGGCCCGGCCGACGGGTTCGACCCGCATCACCTCCAGGCCCGACTTCCTCAAAACGGCCGTCACCGCCTCGACCGACGTGGCCCGCCCCGGCGCTCCCCAGACCAGATGCAGGCCGCTGCCGATGGCGAAGCCGATGAAGGCACCGGCGGCCAACTCCAGGGCCAGATGCCCGCCGGTGAAGTCCTGGGCCGCCGCCACCAGGGCCACCCCGATCAGGGGGACCAGGCGCATGGAGCGGGGCAGATAGGGCGTGATGACCGTGGCCAGGGCCGCGGCCACGGCCGTGTGGTCGGAGGGAAAGATGCTGTGGAGCGTCACGGAGTTGGTGGCCCCGCGCCCGATGGGCACACCGCTGACCGTGACCACCCGGCGGGGGGCGAAGACGGTGAGGAGGTGCCCAGCCAGCCAGCCGGCCGTGCCGGCCACGATCAGCTTGAGGGCCGCCCGGACCCGGCGGACGAGCAGGGCGATGCCGGCGGCGCCGGCTATGCCCACCACCGAGCCGGCCAGGGAGATGGCCCGGGAGGTTTCATCCAGCCAGGACGGCAGCAGGGCGAGATCCCTGTAGATGCCCGCTTCCAGTGGATCGACCCGGTGGGATCGGGCGATGAAGAACCCGGCCGTCACCAGAAGGGCCGAGACCACTATCCGGGCCACGTCCCTCGGATGGCGGCCCATGGCCACCTCGGCCGGGCCCCGGGTGACAGCCACCCGACCTACCGGTGGAGTGGGAGGCAGCTCGGTGAAGCGAGATAGGCCGTGGGGCCGCGCTCGGCGGGGCCGGAATTCATCGGCGTCGGCGGGCTGAGCGGCGCTCTTTGCGATGGGCCTCCATCCGGCGCTCGATGATGGCCCGTCTCTCGTTCAACTGGCGGGCGGTGACCGGGGTGGTGTCATCCACGATCCCGAAGGAGGCCCGGATGCCGGACAGATCGATGGCCTCGACGTCGATGCTCATTCCCACGTCGGCGCTGATCCGATCCCCATGGTGTTCGGCCATGTACAGGGCGATGTCCCCGATGAGGGAGATGATGTCCACGTCCGGGGCCAGGGTCTGGATGGCGTTGGAGCAGAAGAGCATGTCCTTGACGAAGAGCATGAGCTCCTTGGGCATGCTGGCCCCGTAGCCGAGGAGCGCCTTGGTCACGTTGCGGATCTCGTTGGTGATCTCCTCGGCCGTCATCTGGGTCGGATCCAGGGGCGGCTGGTCCAGGTTGAGATCCCGGATGACGCCGTCGATGTCCACGTCGACGGGCAGGGCCCCGAGGTCCCGCAGGGCGGCTATCTGCGCCCTGACGTCATTGCCCGTGGCTCCCATCAGCAGGCGCAGGAAGGCGAGGCGGCGGGGCTCATCCAGCCGGCCGGTGATCCCGTAGTCGAGCAGGGCGACCCGGCCGCCTTCCTGCACGAAGAGGTTCCCCCCGTGCAGGTCACCGTGGAAGACGCCGAAGAGCATGGCTCCTTCCAGGAAGGAGACCAGGCTCGCCCGGACCACCTCGCTGGTGTCGATGCCGGCGGCCTTCATGCCGGCTACGTCATCGAAGCCGAAGCCGCTGAGGCGTTCCATGACCAGCACCCGGCGGGTGACCAGCTCGGGATGCGGACGGGGCACGACCAGGGAGCGCTGGTCGGTGGCGGCCAGGATCTGGGCCACGTCCAGCATGTTCTGGGCTTCGAGGCGGAAGTCGAGCTCTTCCACGATTGTCTCGGCGAAGAGATCGACCAGCGCGGGCGGGTTGGCTAAGGCCGAGATGGGGATGCGGCCGATAAGGGCGGGGGCGATCCAGCTCATGGCGGCCAGATCCCGACGGACCATGGTGGCGACCGTGGGCCGCTGCACCTTGACCACCACGTCCCGGCCGGCGCCGATGCCGGAGCGGAGGGTGGCGGCGTGGACCTGGGCGATGGAGGCAGCGGCTATCGGGGTCTCCTCGAAGGAGGAGAACACCTCCTCCAGGGGCCGGCCCAGGTCGGCCTCCACGATGCGCCGGACGGTGCTGAAGGGCTCGGCCGGCACCCGGTCGCGGAGAAACTTGAACTGGGTGACCAGCTCATCGGGGAAGATGCCCTCGCCCGAGGAGAGGATCTGGCCCAGCTTGATGTAGGTCGGGCCCAGCTTTTCGAAGGCCTTGCGGAGCCGGAGCGAGACCCCGGCCCGTGACTCGGTCTGGGACAGGCGCTTCTCGCGTAGGTACCAGTTGCCCAGAGCCCAGCCCAGCCTGGCCCCGACGATGACGACCCTCGCCCCCGGGGGCACCCGCCGGCGCCGCACCATCCGGGGAACGTCGTGACGGGTACGAGACCGCAGCGAGTCGATGCCCCGGCGCCAGTGCATCTCATCGGGCACCACCAACCAAGGCGGGTCCTCGGTGAAAGCTCCAAGACTCAGGTCCGCCGGCGCCGTCGGGTTGTCCGGCGCCGCCTCCACTCCCATCGGGCGAACCTACCGCGCCCGGCGCGTGGCGCCCAAGCCGGTCGCTACCATCCGGCGCCATGGCGCAACTCTCCGCAGGGGACAAGGCCCCTTCCTTCACCCTGTTCGACCAGGCGGGTGACCCGGTCTCCCTGTCCTCGTTCAAGGGCCGCCCCGTGTTCATCTACTTTTACCCAGGGCGTTAGACCCCGGGCTGGCTTATACCGAACCCCTGGGGACCACCCATTGGTGGGCGGCGCCACCGACCTCAGTGATTCGTTCGAAATCCCCGTCGTAGTGCAGCACGACCAGACCAGCGTGCTTGGCTGCAGCGGAGATCATCAGGTCGGGGATGGGAACTCGGTGCTGGCCGCGTCGGGCCAGCTCGTGCTGCAGGTCGACCGCGGTGGCCATCACCTCGGGTGTGATCGGGGCCGAGTCCAGGGCCCGGCGCTCTTCAAGTACCGCCTCGTAGTCGGACAGAGCGCGGGCGCTGAAGAGGACCTCGAGATCGACGATGGCGCAGGTGGCGATCAGGCCCTCGTCCAACAGTGGCTGTAACCGAGCGGCCACCGCGGGAACAGGGAACCGGGCCAGCGCGCTCTTGTCGGCCAGGAAGCTGGCCGTCAGCGCCAGGCTCCTGCCATGACTGCCGGGTCGCCCAGGTCAAGGCCGGTCATGGCCCGGAGACGGTCGGAGTGCCGCCGCCGCCGGTCAGCCAACACCACCGACTCCAGAGCCCGGTTGACCGCCTCCTTCATCGTCGGAGCGCCAAGGACTGCAGACGCCTCCTGGAGCAGCTCATCATCGATGTCAACCAGTCGTTTGCTCACCGGTTCAGTATATACGGACAACTAGAAACTAGATATACGAAACTCCGGGGAGGCTCGGCACGGCCCGTCTTGGTGGCCTGTTCGTGTCTCCACCTACGATCGGGTCATGGCACAGCTCAACCCCGGAGACAAGGCGCCGGACTTCAAGCTGCTCGACCAGGCCGGGAAGACATTCCGCCTAGCCGACTCGTTGAAGTGCCAGAAAAGTATGCATTTGATCTACTTCTACCCCAAGGCGGACACGCCCGGTTGCACCACCCAGGCCTGTGGACTGCGGGACGTGGCCGGGGATGTGGGTGACGCCGCCATCGTGGGCATCAGCCCTGACGCCCCGGACAAACAGGCCAAGTTCGACCAGAAGTACAGCTTGGGATTCCCCCTTCTCTCCGACGCCGACCACGCTGTGGCCGATGCCTACGGCGTCTGGGGCGAGCGCAGCATGTACGGGCGCAAGTACATGGGAATCGTCCGCTCCGCCTTCCTGGTCGACGCCAAGGGCAAGGTGGCCGAGGCCTGGTACAAGATTTCGCCCAAGGACACCCCGGCCCGCCTGACCGAGTGGGTCAGGAAGAACCCATGACCACGGAAATGTCCCGGCCGGCCGACGTGCTGCCCCACCGGCCGCCCTTCCTGTTCGTGGATGAGGTCACGGCGGTGCTGCCCGGCCAGTCGGCTACGGGTCTCTGGCGCCTGAGTGGGGACGAATGGTTCTTTCCGGGGCACTTTCCGGGACGGCCGACTTTGCCGGGAGTGCTGATGGTCGAAGCGGTGGCCCAACTGGGGGCCGTGGCCGTTCTGCTCGACGAGCGCTTCAGGGGGAAGTTGCCGCTGTTCGGGGGGGTCGATGCGGCTCGATTTCGTCGGCAGGTGGTTCCGGGGGACACCCTGGACCTGGAGGTGGAGCTGGGCCGGATGTCGGCCCGGGCCGGCAAGGGCCATGGCCGGGCCTCGGTCGGCGGTCAGACCGCCTGCGAAGTGGACCTCCTCTTCGTCATCGCCGACGCTGTGTGATTGGTAGCGGGCACCCGGGTCCTTCGGACCACGCCCATCGCCGGCTCCGCCGGCGTGCCCGCACCGGGTGCCCGGGGGCCCAACCCCGGGCGGGTCGGCGGCTACGGGGTCGTTGCTTTCCCTCAGCCCCGGTGGGGGATGAAGACCAGGGTGCCGTTGTGCCCGCCGAATCCGAACGAGTTCGACAGGGCCGGACCCGGATCCCAGGTGCGGGGCTCACCCACCACCAGGTCCAGGTGGATGTCGGGGTCGGGATGCTCGTGGCCGGCTGTGGGCGGGATGAGGGCCCGGTCGATGGTGAGGGCCAGAGTGACGGCCTCTATGGCCCCGGCCGCCCCCAGGGCATGGCCGGTGACCCCTTTGGTGGAGGTGACCGCCGGCCCCGGCGTGCCGAAGACCTTGTTGATGGCCTCGGCCTCGGCCGCGTCGTTGAGCGGGGTGGAGGTGCCGTGGGCGTTGATGTGACGCACCTCGGAGGGATCGATGCCGGCGTCCTCCAGGGCCAACTCCATGCAGGCCGCCGCCCCGGCCCCCCCGGGCGAAGGAGCCGTGATGTGATGCGCATCGGCGTTCGACGCCGCCCCGGCCACGATGGCGTAGATGTGGGCTCCCCGGGCGAGGGCCCGGTTGAGATCCTCCATCAGCAGGACTCCGGCTCCCTCTGCCATCACGAAGCCGTCCCGCGCCGAGTCGAAGGGCCGGGAAATGCCCGAGTTGGACAGGGCCGTCATGTTTCCGAAGCCGGCCATGGCCACCGGGGTGGCGGCCGCCTCGGCCCCGCCGGCCAGCACCACGTCACAGCGGCCGGTGGCGACCAGCCGGGCGGCATTTCCCACCGAGTGGGTGCCGGCGGCGCAGGCGGTCACGGTGGTCTCGCAAGGGCCGCGCCAGCCGTTGCGGATGCTCACGTTTCCGGCCGCGGCGTTGCCCATCATCATCGGCACCAGGAACGGTGAGACCCGGCGGGGCCCCTTTTCGTGGTGGACCAGAATCTGTTCCTCGAGCGTGGATAGGCCACCGACGCCGGTGCCGATGATCACCCCGGCCCGGTCCGGATCGACCTCGGGGCGGCCGGCGTCGTCCAGGGCCATCTCGGCCGCGGCCACGCCCATCTGGGCGAAGCGGTCCACCCGCCGCACGTCCTTGGGCCCGAACCAGGGGGTCGGATCGAACTCGGTGACGATGCGGGTCCCTTCTGGCGCCGGGCGGGAAAGGCCCTGGAAGAAGGCGTCCTTGCCGATGCCGGCTGTGGCCACCACTCCGAGGCCGGTGATGGCCACCGCCCTTCCGTGGGAGCCGCCGGGCAGGAACGAGGTCTTCACCTCAGGACCTCAGGCGACCTTGCCCAGGACCAGGTCGAAGGCCTGGCCGACCGTCTGGACGCCTTCCAGCTCGGACTCGTCCACGGTGATGTCGAAGCTCTCCTCCAGTGCCATCACCAGCTCGACCAGGTCGAGGCTGTCGGCGTCCAGGTCGTCCCCGAACTTGGCCTCCAGGGTCACCTGGTCGGGTTTTACCTGGAGCACCTCGACGGCGCAGGTCTTGAACTTCTCGAAGGCAGTGTCTCGATCCACGGTTCCCTTTCTAGTTCGTCTGGCGACGAGCCGATTCGTTGCTACCGGCGCGGGCCAAGGCCGGGGCCGGCAGCCAGGTACATCAGTGGCCCATGGCCAGGCCGCCGTCGACCGGCAGGACGGCGCCGGTGATGTAGGAGGCATCCTCGGAGGCCAGAAAGGCGATGACGCCGGCTATCTCCTCGGGCCGGGCCACCCGCCCGAGGGGCACCCGGGCCACCAGTTCGCCCATCTGGGCCTCGTTGAGGGCGCCCAGCATATCGGTGTCAACGGTGCCGGGCGCCACCACGTTGACCAGGATGGAGCGGGAGGACAGCTCCCGAGCCAGCGAGCGGGCGAAGCCGACCAGTCCGGCCTTGGCGGCGGCGTAGTTGGCCTGGCCGGCCTGGCCGGCCAGGCCGGACACGGAGGACACCAGGATCACCCGACCCCGCCGGGCCCGCATCATGGGGCCCACCACCCGCTTCACCAGCCGGTAGACACCGGTGAGGTTGGTGTCGATGACCTCCGACCAGGCCTCCTCGCTCATGCGCACGAGCAGCCCATCCCGGGTCAGGCCGGCGTTGGCCACCAGCACCTCGGCCGGGCCCCACTCCTTCTCGATCAGGTCCAGGGCGGCTGTCACCGCCTCGGGCCGGCTCTGATCACAGGCGATGTGCCAGGGCCCTTCGGCCGGCGCCCCGGCGGCGCCACCGCCGCCCGCGGCGCTCCCCGTCGTCCCACCGCCGCCCCCACCCGGCGCCCCCGCCTCGGCCGTGGGGCCCGCCCGTGACGTGTAGACGACCCGGTCGCCCAGGGCCGAGAAGCGCTCGACGCAGGCGGCGCCGATGCCCCGGGACCCGCCCGTCACCAGGACGACGCGGCCCGTACCTTCGGAAGCCTCAGGGCTCAAGCGGCCGCGCTCCAGCGCACCAGGGCGCTGGCCCAGGTCATGCCGGCGCCGAATCCGCACATCAGGACCAAGTCACCGGGGGAGAGCCGGCAGGCATCGGCGGCGTCGGCCAGGGCCAACGGGATGGAGGCGGAGGAGGTGTTTCCGGTGCGGTGCAGCACTACGGCCGTGCGCTCCATCGGGATTCCGAGGCGCTGGGTGGCGGCCTCGATAATGCGGATGTTTGCCTGGTGGGGAACCAGCAGGGTGACCTCCGAGGCGGACACCCCGGCCCGCTCCAGCGTGGCCTGCGCCGACTCGACCATCGCTCTCACCGCCCGGCGAAACACCTCTTTACCGTTCATCGTTATGTACCCGTGCAAGTCGGCGTAGAGGATGGGCCGAAGCGAGCCGTCGGCCCCGAGGTCCCAGGCCAGCAGGTCCCCGGGCCCGTCCACCCATTCCAGGACCACCGCGCCGGCGCCGTCCCCGAAGAGGACGGCCGTGCCGCGGTCCTCCCAGTCGGTGATGCGGCTGAGCCGTTCCGCGCCGATCAAGAGCGCCCGACGGACATGGCCCCCGACCATGCCCGACGCCGCCACCATGGAATAGACGAAGCCCGAGCAGGCGGCGTTCAAGTCGAATGCGCCGCAGTGCAGGCCGAGCTCGAAAGCGACGTGGGCCGAGGTGGCCGGCACCGACTGGTCCGGGGTGGTGGTGGCCAGGGCCAGCAGGTCGATGTCATCCGGGGTCACGCCGGCCCGGGCCAGCGCCGACCGCCCGGCGGCAATGGCCAACTCGGCGCAGCTGTCCCCGATGCGGCGCTCCCGGATGCCGGAGCGCTCGGTGATCCACTCATCGCTGGTGTCCAGGCGGGCCTCGAGATCGGCGTTGGTGATCACCTTGTCCGGGAGGGCGGCTCCCCAACCGCTGATGGTCACGCCCATCAGCGGTCCTCCCCGCAGCGCAGCCAGGCCACCGGCTGGCCGTCGGTCACCCGCTCCCCGTCCACCGCCAAGAGGCCCTGCAACTTCCCGGCGAAGGGACTCCTCACCTCCCTACTCCCCACCATCCCCAGGAGCTGGCCGACCTCGATCTCCTGGCCCTCGGACAGAGCAGCATCGACCGGCTTGGCGTAGACCCCGGTCATGGGGCTCACCACCACCCGCTCGGACACGTACAGGTGCTCGCCCTGGTGCTGGGCCACGTAGGCCTGCAGCGGGCTGGCTCCGGCCAGGCTCTCGACCAGGGCGTCGAGGTCATCGGGGCTGGAGACGTTGACGGCCCGCGCATCTGGGGCAATCCGGCGCACCAGCCCGGTCAGCACCGCCCCCGGGCCGACCTCGACGAAGGCGGGGGAGTCGGGGCTCGACGCCACCAGGGCGTCGATGGTCTGGCGCCAGCGGACCGGGGAGCAGAGCTGGGCGGAGAGGAGAGAGGCCCAGTCCTCGGCGGCGGAATGGACCCGGGCGTCGACGTTGGCGGTGACCGGGACCTCCAGGGCGTGGAAGGTGACCTCGGCCAGTGCCTTGCGCAGCCGGGAGCGGGCCGGCTCCATGAGCGGGGTGTGGAAGGCGCCTCCGACGGGCAGGCCCATCACCCGCTTGGCCCCGAGTTGCTTGGCCACCTCCCCGGCGGCGGTCACCCCCTCGGCCGAGCCGGCTATGACCACCTGGCCGGGGGCGTTGTAGTTGGCCACCCAGGCCTCGGCCTCGGCGCGCCTGCAGGCGGCCTCGACGTCACCGTCCTCCAGGCCCAGCACGGCGGCCATGGTCCCGGGGTGGTCCTCAGCGGCGGCCTGCATGGCCTCGCCCCGCTCGGTCACCAGTCGCACTCCGTCCTCGAAGGAGATGGCGCCGCTGGCCACCAGGGCCGAGTACTCCCCGAGAGAGTGCCCGGCGCAGCCCGAGGGCGACAGGCCGAGGCGCTCGATGGCGTCGAGGACCACCAGGCTCAAGGTGAAGGTGGCCAACTGGGCGTTGCGGGTCTGGGTCAGTTCGTCCTTATCGGCGTGCAGCAGCAGGCGGGCGACATCGCGCTCGGCCGCCTCGGAGGCATCGGCCACCAGCTCCCAGGAGGGGTGATCGACCCAGGGCCCGCCCATGCTCGGCTTCTGGGACCCCTGACCCGGAAACGTGAATGTCAGCACGGAGGCCTCCCCAGTGGTCCCGGCAGTGGTGCGGACCCGAGGTCGATGGTCAGGGTGAAGACGCCGTCAGCGATGGCTGCCACGGCCCTCGTTCAGGGCCAGCAGGAACTGGCGGAGGGTCGAAAGGAAGCCGAGGAAGGCGACCGGTACCAGCCAGCGCAGGCGGGTGGCGGTGAACACGGTCTGAGGCTACGGGACCGTCGCCCTCTTGTCATCGCTACCGTTCGGTAACCGGGCTTGCTCTCCCGCCGGGCCCCCTGCCCCACCGGCGGCCGTATTAGTACGCTCACCAGCTGCGCCCGGATGATGGAACCGGCAGACATGATGGTCTCAAACACCATTGCCCGAGAGGGCGTGCGGGTTCGAATCCCGCTCCGGGCACTGAACCCCGCCGTTAGACTCGCCTGACGATGTCGTCGAAGTCACTGGTGGAGCGCCGCCTGATAGATGTGCATGCCCGCCTGAAGGAGGCCAGGGCCGAGTTGGGTGTTCTCAACCAGCAGCTGGCCGTCCTGGCCGACGCCGCTGACGAGGCCCGCATCCGCTCGCTGGTCTCGGAAACGCCGGGTGCCGACCGGGAGCACCGGGACGCGCGGCGCCACGCCGAGGCCATGGCCCGCAGCCGGGCGGCGGTCGAGTCGACCATCGCCGAGCTGGAGTCGGCCCAGGACAAGCTGTTGGAGCGGCTGCCATGAGCAGCTCGTCCGGAGGTAAAAGATGAGCAAGTCGTCCGGAGGACGAAGATGAGTACAGCCGAAACTGCCGAGTCCGAGCCCACCGGCACGGGCGTGCGGGTGGTGATAGCCGAGGACGAGGCCATCATCCGTCTCGACCTCAAGGAGATCCTCGAGGAGGAGGGCTACCAAGTAGTCGGGGAGACCGGGCGCGGTGACGAGGCCGTCGAGTTGGTGCGCCAGCACCGCCCCGACCTGGCCATCCTCGACATCAAGATGCCGGGCAAGGACGGCCTGGAGGCGGCTCGGGAGATCACCAGCGAGCGTTTGGCCGGCGTGCTCATCCTCACCGCGTTCAGCCAGCGCAACCTGATCGAGGAGGCCCGGGACGCCGGCGTGGTGTCCTATCTGGTCAAGCCCTTCCAGAAGGCAGAGCTGGTGCCGGCTCTGGAGGTGGCCCTGGCCCGACACGCCGAGATACGGGCCCTGGAGGACGAGAACCGCTCCCTGGCCGACCAGCTGGAGACCCGCCGCTTCCTTGATCGGGCCAAGGGCAAGCTGATGGACGACTTCGACATGAAGGAGAACGACGCCTTCGGCTTCATCCGCAGCGCGGCCATGCGCCAGCGCATCACCCTGCGGGCGGCGTCGGAGCAGGTGCTGGAGGGCGCTCTCCTCCCGTAGCGGCCGTACCATGGCCGGAGTGCGCCGGCTCATGGTCCTGGATGGCAACTCCCTCGCCTATCGGGCCTTTTTCGCCCTGCCCACCGACATGGCCACCGCCTCGGGCCAGGTCACCAACGCCGTCTTCGGCTTCACCTCCATGTTGGTGAACCTCCTGCGCGACCACCAGCCCGACGGGGTGGCGGTTGCCTTCGACCGGCCCGAGCCGACCTTCCGCCACCAGATGGTCGATGACTACAAGGCCGGTCGGGCCGAGACGCCCGACATCCTGCGCCAGCAGATGGGACTGGTCCGCCAGCTGGTCGAGACCCTCCAGATCCCCATGCTGGAGCTGGCCGGCTACGAGGCGGACGACATCATCGCCACCCTGGCCACCCGGGCCCGGGACGAGGGCATCGAGGTCATCGTGGTCACCGGGGACCGCGACGTCTACCAGTTGGTGGAAGACCCCCTGGTCAAGGTGCTCTACAACCGCCGGGGCGTATCCGACTACGTCCTCTATGACGAGGCCGGGATCAAAGAGCGCATCGGAGTGGAACCCCGGCTCTATCCGCAGTACGCCGCCCTGCGCGGCGATCCGTCGGACAACATCGCCGGCGTCCCCGGGGTGGGGGAGAAGACGGCGGCCAAGTTGCTCAACGACTACGGCAGCCTCGACGGCGTCTTCGCCAACCTGGAGAAGTGCACGCCCAAGCTGCGCCAGAGCCTGGGCGACAGTGAACAGATGGTGCGGAGGAACGTGTTGCTGACTCCGCTGGTGCGCGATGTTTCCCTCGATGTCGTCATCGAGGAACTCCGCATGGGGGATTGGGACCGGGACGCCACCCGCCAGCTGTTCAACTTCCTGGAGTTCCGCACCCTCTGGGACCGCCTGATCGAAGCGGTCGGGGACAGCTCGGCAGTGGCGTCCGGCCCCATGCCGACGGTCGAGGCCGCCGTCTCCCGACCCGAGGATCCCCACGTGGCCGTGGCCGACATCGAGGAGCTGGGCGCCCACCCTGCCCTGGCCGTGGAGGCGGCGTGGGAAGGGGCCCCGGCCCGCTCCCTGCTCACCGGCCTGGCCCTCACCGCCGCCACGGATCAGCCGGCGGCGTCGGGCGACGTGCTGTGGCTGTCAAATGAAATGCTGGCCCACCCCTCGGTGCGGGAGGCCCTGGGGGCGCTCCTGCGCACCCGGCCGGTCATTGCCCACCGGGCCAAGGAGCTCATGCGCGGCCTCATGGAGATGGGGATCGAGGTGGGGGCTCTGGCCATGGACACCGCCGTCGGCTCCTATCTGCTCGATCCGGCCGACACCCAGTACCTGTTGGAGGACATCACCCTCCGCTACGCCCAGATGGAGGTCGCTCCTCCCGGTGCGGCTCCGGCCGGCCAGCTGGATCTGGATGGGGACGGGATCGACCCGGCCGAGTCCGCCGCCGTGCGAGCCGTGGCCGTGGCCGCCGTGGCTGTGCCGTTGAGCGTCGCCCTCGACGCCCAGGGCCTGCGCCTGCTCCACGATGAGATCGAGACGCCCCTGGTCCGGGTCCTGGCCCGCATGGAGGTGGTCGGGGTGCGGGTCGACGCCGACTACCTGCGGGAGCTGAGCACCGGGCTCAACGAGGCGTGCCAGCGCCTGGAGGCCTCCATCCAAGACCTGGCGGGTGAGTCCTTCAACGTCAACTCCACCCCCCAGCTGCGCACCGTCCTGTTCGAAAAACTGGGCCTCACTCCCCTCAAGCGCACCAAAACCGGATTCTCCACCGACGCCCAGTCCCTGGAGCGCCTCCGCGGCCAGCACCCCATCATCGACACCCTCCTGCAGTACCGCGAGGTGGAGAAGCTGCGCTCGACCTACGGGGAGGGCCTGCTCAACGAGGTCGGTCCCGACGGGCGCATCCACGCCACCTTCAACCAGACGGTGGCCCGCACCGGCCGGCTCTCCTCCGACCAGCCCAACCTGCACAACATCCCGGTGCGCAGCGAGGAGGGCCGGCGCTTCCGGCGGGCCTTCATCCCCTCCGACGGCTTCCGCTTCCTGGTGGCCGACTACAACCAGATCGAGCTGCGGGTCATCGCCCACCTATCCCAGGACCCGGGCCTGGTGGCCGCTTTCACCGAGGGCCTGGACATCCACCGGGCCACGGCGGCGCGCATCTTCAAGGTGGACCCGGAGAAGGTGGACATCGGCCAGCGCTCCAAGGCCAAGATGGTCTCCTACGGACTGGCCTACGGGATGGAGGCCTTCGGCCTGGCCCAGCGCCTGGGCGTCCCCGTGTCGGAAGCGACCGTGATCCTCGACGCCTACTTCGAGGGCTTCCCGTCGGTGCGGAGCTACATGGACGCCACCGTGGCCGAGGCCCGGAAGAAGGGCTACACCGAGACCATCTTCGGGCGCCGGCGTCAAATCCCCGAGCTGGCGTCGGGCAACCCCCGAATACGCCAGGCCGGGGAGCGCCAGGCCATGAACGCCGGCATCCAGGGCCTGGCCGCCGACATCTTCAAGGTGGCCCTGGTCCGCCTGGACAAGGGCCTGGAGTCGGCCGGCATGCGCACCCGGCTCATCCTCCAGGTCCACGATGAGGTCATCCTCGAAGTTCCTCCCGAGGAGGAGGAAGAGGCGGCCAAGCTCACCGTCGAGGCCATGACCAACGCCGCCGACCTGACCGTTCCACTGGTGGCCGACGTCAGCTGGGGCACCAGCTGGGCCGACGCCAAAGGGTGAGCGTCTACCGGGACCTGGCCGCCTATACCGGCGCCAGTTACCTGCGTTACTCGTTCACCAAGGGGACCGAGCAGGAGGTCGCCTTCCTGATCGAGGCCCTCGGCCTGGCCCCGGGCATGAGGGTCCTCGACGCCGGCTGCGGACCGGGCCGCCACTCCCTGGCCCTGGCCCGCCGTGGCCTACAGGTCTGCGGTATCGACCTGGCCCTGCCCTTCCTCGAGGTGGCCCGGGACACCGGGACCGCCGACTCGGCCCCTGCCGACGCTCCGGCGCCGGCGGGCGAGGGCGGCGGGCCAGCGCCGAGGGCGGCCGCTTTCCTCCAGGGCGACGTGCGCCGGCTGCCGGTGCGGCCCGGTTCCTTTGACGCCGTGATCTGCCTGTGCCAGGGGGGCTTCGGCCTGCTGGGCGGGACCGGGGACGAGGGGGTCGCCCTCGGGGAGCTGGCCCGGGCCCTGCGCCCCGGGGGCAGGCTGGCCCTGACCGCCTTCTCGTCCTGGTACGCCGTCAAGTGGCTGGCCGAAGGGGAGACCTTCGATGCCGAAACGGCCGTCCTGCATGAAACAGCCCGGATACGGGACCGCACGGGTGAGGAGGAGGCCGAGTTCGCTCTGGCGCATACCTGTTTCACGCCCCGGGAGCTGGGTCTGATGGCCACCGCCGCCGGCCTGCGGGTCGAGTCTCTCTGGTCGGTGGAGCCCGGCCGCTACGAGGCCCGGATCCCCGAGGTGGACCGGCCCGAGTGGCTGATGGTGGCAGTGGTAACCTGACGGGCTTTCTGTCCGCCTACCGAAATTTAAGGTTCCCTACCCCCTATGTCCGATCCCACGACCACCTCAGAGCTCCCCGACGGCGCCGGCACGGCCACCGCCACCATGCCCGACCCCGCCGCCTATGTCCCCCGGGAGATCGTGAGCGATGACCTCGACGGGATGAGCTTCGAGGACGCCATCTCCGCCACCATCGTGGAGTTCGATGACGGGGACATCGTCAAGGGCATCGTGGTCAAGGTGGACAAGGACGAGGTCCTCCTCGACATCGGCTTCAAGTCCGAGGGCGTGATCCCGAGCCGGGAGCTCTCCATCCGCCACGACGTCGATCCCTCCGAGGTGGTCACCCTGGGCGAGGAGATCGAGGCCCTGGTCCTCCAGAAGGAGGACAAGGAGGGTCGCCTGGTCCTGTCCAAGAAGCGGGCCCAGTACGAGCGGGCCTGGGGGACCATCGAGCGGATCAAGGAGTCCGACGGGATGGTCGAGGGCCCGGTCATCGAGGTGGTCAAGGGCGGCCTCATCCTCGACATCGGCTTGCGCGGCTTCCTGCCCGCATCCCTGGTTGAGCTGCGCCGGGTCCGGGATCTGGCGCCCTATGTGGGTCGCAAGCTCGAGGCCAAGATCATCGAGCTGGACAAGAACCGCAACAACGTCGTGCTCTCCCGCCGGGCCTGGCTGGAGGAGACCCAGCGCGAGCAGCGCGAGGAGTTCCTGGTCAACCTCAAGCCGGGGGAGGTGCGCCGGGGCGTGGTCTCCTCAGTGGTCAACTTCGGCGCCTTTGTCGACCTGGGTGGCATGGACGGCCTGGTCCACGTGTCCGAGCTGTCCTGGAAGCACGTCGATCATCCGTCCTCGGTCGTCACGGTGGGCGATGAGATCGATGTCCAGGTGCTCGACGTGGACTTGGACAAGGAGCGGATCAGCCTCTCCCTCAAGGCCACCCAGCAGGACCCCTGGCAGGAGTTCGCCACCGCCCACCGGGTGGGCGAGCTGGTCTACGGCCGGGTCACCAAGCTGGTTCCCTTCGGCGGCTTCGTCCAGGTGGGCGAGGGCATCGAGGGCCTGGTCCACATTTCGGAGATGGCCGTGCACCACGTCGATCTGCCCGAGCAGGTGGTGACCCCGGGCGAAGAGTTGTGGGTCAAGATCATCGACATCGACCTCCAGCGCCGCCGCATCAGCCTGTCCATCAAGCAGGCGGCCGAGGGTGGCGAGGTGGCCGCCGAGTACCAGGAGCACTTCGGCGAGCACGCCTATGACGATCAGGGCAACTACATCGGCTCCGCCGAATACAGCGCCGTCGAGTTCACCCCCGAGACCGAGGGCCAGGAAGCCTGGGCCGACTACGCCGCCGAGTTCGGCCACGTGCCCGGTCTGGGCGAGGGCGGCCCCGAGGAGGCGGTCATTTCGGACGGCGCCACCGCGGCGGCTCCTGTGGCTGAGGCCCCCGTGGCGGCTGAGGCCCCCCTGGCTGACGCCCCCCTGGCTGAGGCCCCCCTGGCTGAGGCGGCTCCGGCGGCTGACGTTCCCCTGGCGGATGCTCTGGCCACCGAGGTTCCCGTCGAGGCTCCCCTCGAGGCTCCCGTCGGGGATGCTCCGGCCGAGACGGAGTAGGGGCGGCCGTCTACAAGGAGAGGCTGCCTTCGCCGGCGTCCCTCAGCAGATCCCTCACCGCTTCGGCCGGATAGCGCCGGATTCCCCTCGGATCGAACACCGTCGCCAGCCGCCCCCGCCGGCTCCAGTCCAGAACGGTCCGCTCGGAGACCTGGAACAACACGGCCACTTCCCTGCCGCGCAGCGTCCGTCCGGACAGGCCGGCGGCCGTCAGTTCAGCCAGCAGCTCGCTCCTGGTGGCAACCACGGGTCCTCCCCCGTCTTGAGAGTTAGCACTTACGAAAGAGTGATAGTTGTCGGTCGGCCAGGAAAAGAGCAAGAAGGCTTCGCCGCTACCATCCCGGGCCGTGACCGGGCCACCCGTGGACGCTCTGCCTCCGGCCCGAGTGCCACCGTGGCTCTACGCCGGCGGGCTGATCGTGCTGGCCGGCGCCGTGGTTCTGCGCTACTGGACCCGTTCGGACCTCTGGCTGGACGAGGCCCTGACCGTCAACATCGCCCGTTTGCCCCTCCACCAGTTCCCCTCGGCGCTACGCCAGGACGGCAGCCCGCCGCTCTACTACTTCCTCCTTCACTTCTGGATGAAGCTCTTCGGCCCGAGTGACCTCGGCGTCCGCTCGCTGTCCGGAACCCTGGGCGTGATCAGCCTGCCTCTCACCTGGGTGGCCGGCAGCCGCTTGGGCGGGAGGGCGGTGGCGTGGTCGGCGACGCTGCTGGTGGCGACCAGTCCCTTTGCTGTGCGGTACTCCACCGAAAACCGCATGTACATGCTCATGGTCGTCCTCACTCTTCTCGGCTTCCTGGCCCTGGACTCGGCCCTGCGGAATCCGACGTGGGGACGGCTGGCCCTGGTGGGGGTGGACAGCGGGCTGTTGCTGCTCAGCCACTACTGGTGCCTGTACCTGGCCGCGGCGGTCATCCTGATGCTGGCCTGGATGTCCCGACCGGGTATGCCCCGGGCGGCGGCGGCCCGGCGCTGCCTGGCGGCCGTAGTGGCGGGTTTCGTCTTCCTGCTGCCCTGGGCCGGGATTCTCGTCTTCCAGCTCCGCCACACGGGAACGCCGTGGTCCCAGCCGGCCAGCTTCGCCGCCATGGTCAATGCCGTCAGCGACTTCGCCGGCGGCGCCACCTCGGCCGGCCGGGCCCTGGGGCTCATCTTCTTCGGTCTGGCCGGCCTGGCCATCTTCGGCCGGGCCATCGATAACTACCGGATCGAGCTGGACCTGCGCACCCGGCCCCGGGCCCGGGCGGTGGGCTGGATAGCCAGCGGGACGCTGATCCTGGCCATCGTGGGCGGATTCGTGCTGCGCAGTGCGTTCACCGAGCGCTACACGGCGGTCATGTTCGCCGCTTTCATCCTGTTGGTCTCGCTCGGTCTGACCGTCCTGGTGGATCCCCGCATCCGCTACACCGTCCTGGCCGTGGCTACCGCCCTCGGCCTGGCCGGCTCGGTCACCAACGTCACCACCAACCGGACCCAGGCGGCGTCCCTCGTGCACACCATCGAGGCCCAGGCCTCGCCCGGTGATGTGGTCGTCTACTGCCCCGATCAGCTCGGCCCGGGGGCCAGCCGGCTGCTGACCGGCCACTTCGTCCAGACCACCTATCCGCGCGGCATCGGCCCCTATCTGGTGGATTGGGTCGACTACCCGGCCGTGGCCAAGAGTTCACGGCCGGGGGCCTTCGCCCAGAAGGCCGTGGCCCAGGCCGGCCCGTCCCACAACGTCTGGCTGGTCTGGTCCCCCGACTACCTGACCATCGGGGCCAAGTGCCAGGCCCTGGAGTCCGACCTGGCGGTCCTCCGGCCCCACTCCAAGCTGGTCATCGCCCAGCAGGCGAGCAAGTACTTCGAGCACGCCAACCTGGTTCGTTACTGGGGCTCGTGAACCGGTCGTCCCTCCGGGTCGTCCTCCTTCCCTGGCTGCTGGCCCGGGTGGTGGTGATCGGCGCCCTCGCCCTGGCCCGCTATCTGGTCAGCCATCTCCACCCCGCTCCGGCCGTGGTCACCCGGGTGCACGAGGGGCTCCTCGGCTGGGACGCCGGCTACTACCGGGATATCGCCGAGCGGGGGTATACCGCCCTCGGCCACAGTGCTCTGCGCTTCTTTCCCCTGCTGCCTCTGGCCACCCGGGGCCTACACGACGTCATCCGTCTGTCCATCAATGACTGCCTGCTGCTCATCACCAACGCCTCGGCCCTGGCCGCCGGCGTGTTGCTCCATCGCCTCGCCCTGTCAGAGACGGGGGACCGTGACCTCGCCCGCAACGTCGTCTGGATTCTCTATCTTGCCCCGTCCGCCTTCGTGCTGGTCATGGGCTACTCGGAGGGGCCCATGATCCTCCTGGCCGTGGGTGCCTTCCTCGGCCTGCGCTCGGGGCGGTGGTGGGTGGCCGCCGGCTGCGGGTACCTGGCCGGCCTCACCCGACCCGTCGGAGTCCTGCTGGCGGTACCCGCCCTCATCGAGGCGGTGGGCCTGAGCGGCTTCGGTGCCGCCCGCCGGCGGTCTGGAGGGTCCGGACCGGTGGCTCTCCTTGGCCGGGTGGCCGCCGTCCTGGCCCCGGCCGCCGGATGTGCGACCTATCTGGCTTGGACCGCCTACAGCTTCGGCAGCTTCTGGGCGCCGGTCAGGGTGCAGGAGCAGGGGAACCTGCGGGGTCGCTTCGCCGATCCGCTGAGCACCACCCTCTCGGACCTGCGGGGCCTGGCCCACGGCCATCTGGGCACGGGTCTGCATATTCCCTGGCTGATCGTCTTCCTGGGCCTGGCGGTGGTGCTGCTGGCCCGCTGGCCCCTGTCCTATGGGGCCTTTGCCGTCGCCACCCTGGCCCTGGCCATCAGCTCGTCCAACTTCGACTCTCTTGAGCGGTACGCCCTTTCCGCTTTCCCCCTGGCCCTGGCCGCGGGAGGCCTCCTTCGGCAGGAGTCCCGCTTCCGCCTAGTCCTGCCCCTGCTCGGTGGGGCCCTGGTGTCCTACTCCCTCTTGGCTTTCATGAACGCCTACGTGCCCTAAGGGGCGCTCCCGCCCCGCCCCCCGTCCTGCCCCGCTCCTGCCCCTCTCCAGCCGATCCGACCGGCAGCACTAGCCTCTACCGACCCTGGGAACAACAGGAGCAACGATGTCCCAAGTCCAATCGACCTCCCCAGGTGACGATGTAGTCGTCATCGGCGCCGGCCCGGCCGGCCTGACCGCCGCCTACCAATTGGTCAAGCACGGCCGACGCTCGGTGGTCCTGGAGGCGGATGATGTCGTCGGGGGCATCAGCCGCACGCCGGAGCGGGACGGGTGGCGCTTCGACATCGGCGGCCACCGGTTCTTCACCAAGGTCAAGCCGGTGGAGGACCTGTGGCACGAGATCCTCCCCGATGAGGATTTCCTCCTGCGCCCCCGCATGAGCCGCATCTACTACGACGGGAAGTTCTTCGATTACCCCCTGAAGGCCGGCAACGCCCTGCGCAACCTCGGCGTCATCGAAGCCGTCCTCTGCGTTCTCTCCTACGTCTGGGCCCGCGTCCGCCCTCCCAAGGACCAGTCCAGCCTGGAGGGATGGGTGGTGGCCCGCTTCGGGTGGCGCCTGTACCGCACCTTCTTCAAGACCTACAACGAAAAGGTGTGGGGGGTGCCGGCGTCGGACATCGCCGCCGACTGGGCCGCTCAGCGCATCAAGAACCTCTCGTTGTCCAAGGCGGTCATCAACGCCCTCCTGCCCAAGCGCAACCAGAAGGACATCACCAGCCTCATCGAGGAGTTCCAATACCCCAAATACGGACCGGGGATGATGTGGGAGCGGGCCGCCCAACTGGTGCAGGAGGCCGGAAGCGAAGTCCGTATGCAGAACCGGGCCGTGCGTGTCGAACGAGCCGGCGGACGGGCGGTGGCCGTGGTGGCTCAGGGGCGGGACGGTGCCGAGGAGAGGATCGAGGCCTCCCACGTCGTGTCGACCATGCCCATCTCCGAGCTCATCGAGGTGATGAGTCCCTCGGCTCCGGAGGACGTGCTCAAGGCGGCCAAGGGCCTCTCCTACCGGGACTTCCTGACCGTGGCCCTGGTCGTGCCGGCCACCTCCAGCTTCCCGGACAACTGGATCTACATCCACGCCCCCGAGGTCCGCATGGGCCGGATCCAGAACTTCGGATCCTGGTCCCCGTACATGATCAAGGAAGGCCGCACCTGTCTGGGCCTGGAGTACTTCGTCTTCGAGGGCGACGAGCTATGGAACTCTCCTGATGAGGAGCTCATCGCCCTGGGCACCCGAGAGCTGGCGGTCCTCGGTCTGGTGGAGAAGGGGAAGGTCGAGGTCGGCTATGTGGTCCGCATGCCCAAGGCCTATCCGGTCTATGACGAGGGCTACGCCGATCGCGTGGACGTCATCCGCCGTTGGCTGGAAGCCGAGGTGCCCAACGTCTACCCGGTGGGGCGCAACGGGATGCACCGCTACAACAACCAGGACCACTCCATGTACACGGCCATGTTGAGTGTGGAGAACATCGTGACCGGCTCGCACCACGACGTGTGGTCGGTCAACGTGGAGGAGGAGTACCACGAGGAGGTCTCGGCGCCTACCTCGTCTTCGTCCTCATCGTCTTCCGCTTCGTCCTCAACGGGAACCGGTCGCTCGGCTCCCGTGCTCCCCAGCCGTCGCGCCGAACCCTGAGCCTCACCGCCACCGACTGCCCCCGGGCTCGTCCCGCCACCGAGGCCACCCGGGGCCTGCCGGCCCATTTCCCCTGCTTCGACGGCCTGAGGGCCTTCGCCGCCGTGTCGGTGGTTGGCATCCACACCGCCTTCGTCTCCGGATTCACGTCGCGCTCGGCGTGGGGCATCTACACCGCCCGTCTGGAGATCGGCGTGTCGGTTTTCTTCCTGATCTCCGGCTTCCTGCTCTACCGCCCCTTTGCCGTCGCCCATCTAGCCGGCTCGGCCTCGCCTGACCTCAAACGCTTCTGGGTCCGTCGGCTCCTGCGTATCGTCCCCGCCTACTGGCTGGTCATGACCGTGACCAGCTACATCATGCGGGTCAACACCAACGTCCGGGGCTGGAAGCCCACCCTGATCCTCTACGCCTTCGGTCAGATCTACTTTCCCAGCACGGTGTTCAAAGGGGTGACCCAGGCCTGGTCCCTGTGCACGGAGATGAGCTTCTATCTCTTCCTTCCCCTCTTGGCGGCGCTACTGGTGTGGCGGCGAAGCTCGCTGCGCTCCCAGTTGGTGAGGGAGATGTCGGCCCTGGCCGTGATGGTGGTCATCAGCTTCGCCTTCCGCCTGTGGGCCCTGACCGAAGCCGTGCACCACCCGTCCAGCACCTACGGGACGATGAGTGACTGGCTTCCGGCCAACCTGGACCTCTTCGCCCTGGGCATGTTCCTGGCCGTGACCAGCGCCTGGATGCATCAACAGGGACTGCGTCCGGGCTGGCTGTGGCACCCGGTGATGCCCTGGGTCAGCTGGGCGCTGGCCGGCGTGGCCTTCTGGGCCGTCTCCCAACTCCACATTCCGCTCACCCCGCTGTACCAGATCAGCCCGGGGCTCAACCTGGCCCGCCAGAGCCTGTACGGGGCCTTCGCCTTCTTCATGCTCCTGCCGGCCGTCTTCGGCCCCCAGGACCGCGGCTTCATCCGCCGGTTTCTGCGAATGCGACTGGTGGCGGCCACCGGAGTGGTTTCCTACGGCATCTACCTCTGGCACCAGGCCTGGGTGAGCATGTGGCTCAACTGGACCCACGACTCCCTCTTCCACATCCCATTCTGGGCTCTCTTCACCGTCGTCCTGGCTCTGGCGGTGGCCTCGGCTTCGGGGAGTTACTTCCTGGTCGAGCGGCCCGCCCTTCGGTTGAAGGACCGGCTCAGCTGGTTCGACCGACCCCGGGCCGTCCCAACCGATGCGGTCCCATGAGCGACCTGGCAGCTCTGGCCAACGAGGCGGGCCTGTCCCGGGTCATGATCCTGGCCTGGCGGGACCTCGATGATCCCGAGGCCGGGGGGTCCGAGGTGCATGCCGCCCGTATAGCGGCCCTGTGGGCCGAGGCTGGTATCAACGTGGTCATGCGCACGTCGGCCGTTCCGGGGGCCGTGGACGTGGTCGTCCGGGATGGTTACCTGGCCGTGCGAAGAGCCGGCCGCTACTCCATCTTCCCCCGCGCCGCCGCCTGGGGTTGGCTCTCCCCGGCTGACCGGGACGGACTGGTCGAGATCTGGAACGGGATGCCGTTCATGTCTCCCGTCTGGTCGCGCAATCCCCGCATCGTGTTCCTTCATCACGTGCACGGTCAGATGTGGCGGATGGTGATGAACCCCCCGGTGCTGGGCCGCCTGGGGGAGCTGCTGGAGAGCCGGATCGCCCCGCCCTTCTACCGGAACACCCCCGTGGTTACCCTGTCCGAATCCTCCCGCCAGGAGATCATCACCTCCCTCGGTCTGCCCGCCGCCAACATCTCCGTGGTCCCTCCCGGCGTCGAGCCTCGATTCCGCCCCGGGGGGGAACGCTCAGCCCGTCCCCTGGTGGTGGCCGTGGGCCGGCTGGTGCCGGTCAAGCGCTTCGACCTTCTCATCGAGGTACTGGCCCGGCTCCGGTCTCGCCACCCTGACCTGGAGGCGGTCGTAGTCGGCGAGGGCTACGAGCGCGAAGCTCTGGAGCAGCGCGTCCAGCGCCTGGGGGCCGCTGCGTGGCTGTCCATGCCCGGCCGCATGAGCGACGATGACCTGGTCGACCTCTACCGTCGGGCCTGGGTGGTGGCCTCGTCCTCATCCCACGAGGGCTGGGGGATGACCCTCACCGAGGCGGGGGCCTGCGCCACCCCGGCCGTGGCCACCCGCATCACCGGCCACGCCGATGCTGTCGAGGATGGGGTCACCGGTCTGCTGGCCGGCTCACCCGCCGAGTTGGAGACTGCCTTAGACGCCGTGCTTCGGGACCCTTCCCTGCGCCAGCGCCTGGGCTCGGCGGCCCGGGACCGGGCTACTGAGTTGACCTGGGAGGCCACGGCCCGGGGGACATTGGGCGTGTTGGCCGCGGAGACCCTTCGCCGTCGGGAACTGCGGGGCGGACGACGTCACGGGCGCCGCTGACTGTCTGGTCGGCCCGACCGGCGCTGGACTCGCTACTGCGAGTGATGGATCGCCACAGCCGGTGGCGCGGAGTGGGGGATGAACTTCGAAGACACACCCGAAGATCTTGAAGTTGGTCTTTTAGTGGAGAATTTCCGTTCGTTCCACAACACGTTCTTAATGAAAACGGCGTCTCTGTTCAAAGTTCATCTCTCGCCCTGGGGAACGGAGCGTGGCGTTCGGTGACGCAGGGTGGCGGGCCTCAGTGGCCGCTGCCCACGTCCCGGCGGAGGAGGGCCACTTCCTCAGCCAGCCGGCGAGTGCGGTCGTCCAGCCGGCCGAGCTCCCAGCTCATGTAGACACAGACGACCAGCAGGAACAGGCAGGCCAACACGGTCAGCAGATCGGGCGGGTTGATGACCCCGATGGCGTGGGCCAGCCGGTTGAACAGGTTGGGGTCGATGGCGAAGACGGTCATGGGTAGGCAGACGGCCAGCCAGACGACGGCGTACTTCTCCCGAATGTGGCGACGGCGAAGGAGCTCCACCACGGCAGCCACCGCCGCCCCCGTAGACAGCAGCACGGTCAGATGAACACCACTCATGGTTTCTCCTCGGCGGTCGGTTGGTCTGGGGTGGCGCGGCGAAAGGCGGGAGTCGGGCCGGCCGGGCGAGCCGCACGGGTGGCTCGGCGGGCGCTACGGGGCTGGATGGCCTGGAGGAACAGCATCAGCGCGACCCGGGAGAGGTAGAGCAGGGCCCGGGCCCGGGACTGGCTGGGCATGCCGGCAGCGCGCTCGCGCATGACGGTGGACAGCTGGCTGATGCGGGCGCCGGCCCCGGAGGCGATGATCAGCGACTCCACCGTGTCCGACAGGTAGTCGGCTGGATAAGTCCGGGCGAAGAGGGCGATCGCGTCACGGTTGTAGGCCCGGTAGCCCGAGGTGGCGTCGGTCAGGCGGCATCCGGTGAGCCTGGACAGGTAAGCGGCCAGCAGGCGCATGGCCCAGCGGCGGGCCCGGGGGACGGGGAAGTCCTCGGAGGAGTCGAAGCGGGCGCCGATAACCAGCGCCGGCCCCGGAGCGGAGTTCAGGGCCTCGAGCAGGCCGGGGGCGTAAGCGGGATCGTGCTGGCCGTCGGCGTCGATCTGCACCAGTGCGTCGTAGTCCCGGTCTGCCGCGTATCGGAAGCCGACCCGCATGGCCCCGCCAACGCCGAGATTGAAGACGTTGGAGATGACGTCGACGCCCGCAGAACGCGCGATGGCGGCGGTGCCATCGGAGGAGAAGTCATCCACCACCAGGACGTCGGCAGTCGGGAGGGCGTGGGAGATCTCGCACAGAACCGAGGCGATGGAGCCCTCCTCGTTCCAGGCCGGCACAACCACCAGGACCCTCCGAGGCTCACTCATGCCGGGACGGGCTCACCTGGTCGGGGCCGGCGCGGTCGGTGGTTCCACAGGAAGGCGCCGGTCAGTTCGAGCCCGATGGCGCCTGTGAGGGCCACGCACAACTCGAACGGTGAGCGGTAACGGGTCTGGCCGAGGGTGATGGCGACGGAGATGGCCACATCGCCCAGAACGAAAAGGAGAGGGTAGATGGGGATGCGGCGTCTGCGGAGTGCGATCACGGCGGGGATGGAGAGGACTAACAGCGCGTAGTAGGAGTAGAGCCCGACTTCGGCCCAGTGGAAGGGCCGGGTCTCCACTGAGGCGTCCTGGCGGATCTGCAAGGTCGGATTCCAGAAGGCGAACGTCCTGCCCTCCCGGTCGAAGATGATGCGGGGCAGGGCCGACTCGTGGGCGCGGATGAAGCGCATGGCGTAGGCCTCGGCCTGGGCCGAGGTCACCGAGGCGTCCTGATACTGGTAATGCGGAGCGGCCAGGGCGCAGGCGAGGGACCAGTAACCGGCCTTGGAACCGCTGAAGGTGGTGGTGCAGTCCGCCGATGCCAGGGTGTTCCCGAGCCCGGTGCTGATGAAGACGGGTTTATCGAAGCGGACCATGTTGAAGCCGACCCACGGCCCGACCACCAGGCAGAAGGCGGCCGCGGCCAGGCCGAGGCGGCCCCATCGGGCCCGCCAGGTAATGGCGCGGGCACCCAGCATGAGGGGAAGGGCGATGAGGGTGAGGAGGCTGAGTTCGTCGCGACCGAGGGCAGCCACACCGAGGGCGACGCCGAAGGCCACCGCGTTCCAGACGCGGGGGCGGCGCCAGAAGCGATAGGCGGTCAGGAGAACCAGGCCGACCACTAACGGGTCGATCGTCTCGGACATGACCTGTTCGTTGCTCATCCAGATGTTCGGATACATGGCGACGATGAGACCGACCAGGACTCCGACCCGCCGTCCCTGGCGGCCGCCGCCCATGACATCCCGGCCGAGGTATGCGGCTATCGGCACGCCGGCGGCGCCGATCACGCAGGACCAGATGCGATGGGCGAAGAAGGACTTGAACCCGACCAGGGATGAGATGGCCAGAAGTCCCATGAACAAAGGCGGGTATTCGGCCGACTGGTAGTGCAGGTGCAGGTTGTGCCCGTAGTAGAGCCACGGGTCTATGAAGCCGAAGCCTTCGGCCAGCAGATTGGCGCCGAAGTGGTATGAGAACGGGTCCCCGGTGGGGGAGCGGTTGGGCCGACCGAGGACCGTGGCGATCCGTACGGCCAGGGCCAACACCGTGTCCAGCCCCACCCAGGCCAGCCACAACCGCCCGGGCCGGAAGGCGGCGGACAGGCGGCCGGCGCCCACCACATCGTGGGAGGCGGGACCGCCAGGTTGGGGGTCGGCCAGAGAGGGGGGCGGCGCCGTGGTGGTCACGATCCGGCGGGGGGAGAGCTCAGGGCGGCCCCCTCGGGTGCTTCGGGCTCTTCGGGCTCGGTGTACACGGGCGGATAGGTGTCGGCCACCGACCGGGCGCCGGCCAGCACTGCCATACCGGCCAGCACTCCGGCGAAGCCGATGAGCCGCAGGGCTACCCGCCAGCCGGCGCCGGGCAGGTGCTCCCCGAACAGAGCCGTTCCGGCCGCCACCACGAAAGCCGAGGAGATGACATTGGAGACGGGCACCACCACCGAAGCCGGACAACGCTGCAGCGCGGTCTGGAACAGCAATAGGCCCCCCGCCGATGTCACCCCGAGTATGTAGAGGTAGGGAGAGGTCAGGACGTGGGGCACGCCGGCGAGGATTCCCTTTGTCTCCAGCTGGGACGACACGGCCTTGGCCGAGAGTGACGCCACGCCGTAGACGAGTCCAGCCGACATGCCGTAGAGGGGAGCGCGCAGGTGGCTGCGGGCGTGGGGCGCGCGGTCGGGGCCGTGGCCCAGGCGGTCGGCGGTGGCGAAGATCCACAGGGCGACCAGCACGGTGGGCGCGCCGGTGGCGAGGATGCCGGTGACGGTGCCACGGGTCCCGGCCTGGTCGGAGTGGGAGTCGAGGGAGAGGCTCAGGAGGAAGAGAGCGGCGCCGACGACGGCTACTCCGGCCCACTCCCGGCGCCCGAGGTGCTCCCCGAGGGCGAGGTGGGACAGCACCAGCAATAGCACGATGCCGGATACGAAGATCGGCTGCACGATCGAGACCGGGATCAGTGACAGGGCGATGATCTGCAAGCCGAGCCCACCCAGCATGGAGAAGAACCCGACCAGCCAGAGGGGCGAGGAAACTACCGAGCGCACCAGATGGACCAGGCGCCGGGCGTGCACCTCGGGCAGGCTGCCGAGTCCGTGCTTCTCCAATACGAAGCCGACGTTGTAGAGAACGGCCGAAGCGACGGTGATGCCCACCCCCACCAGGGTGTGGGATGAAGCCACGTGATCGGGACTGGTCATGAGCGGGCCGGCGCCGCCGGCCGCCGGCGCATCACCAGCAGCAGGTTCCAGGTGGCCAGCTCCCGCAGTCCGGGGACCTTCACCAGCCAGTCGAGCCATGAGGGGTAGTAGCGAGGGATGGCCTCGATGATGTCGAGGTCGGTTCGGTTCCGGGCCAGCCGCAGCGCCGGGCCCACGTGTTGAGCGAAGAGGGAATGGCCGTAGAGATTGCCCGGCGGGCGCTGGTTGATCCGTTCATAGCGCGCCGCCGCCCGGCGGCCCCCCAGGTAGTGCCAGGGGGAGGTCTCATGGCCGCCCCAGGGTGAGAACCAGGCAGTGAAGGACAGATAGAGAAGCCCGCCCGGGCGGGTGACCCGCACCATCTCGTCCAGGAACGGCTCGGCGGCGGGGACGTGTTCGAGGACGTTGGAGGAAAAAGTCAGGTCCGCCAGTCCCGAAGGAAAGGGCAGGTGGTAGCCGTCGGCGGCCACCGTGGCCCCCGAGGCCAGGCGGCCGGGCCGCACCGCTTCGGCGTGGGCCCGGCGCTGGGCATCCACCGGCCCATCCGCCCCGCCGGCTCGGGCCCCTGCCTCCGGCTCGGCCCCTGCCTCCGGCTCGACCAGATAGGACCGGGCGCCGGCGCCCCGGAAGGCCTGGCTGAAATACCCGGCGCCCCCGCCGATGTCGATGACCAGGCGGCCGGCCAGGTCCATGTGCCGAGCCACCTGAGCCAGGGTGTCGGCGGCCTGGGTCCGGTAGAAGGTGTCCGGGTCGGACTGCTCGACCAGAAAGGCCTTGAACATGCCGACCGAGCGCCGCAGGCCCGTCCCCAGGGGGGATTCGAGGGCCGACGAGGAGGGGCCGGGAGGTGGGGACATGGCCCCAGGAGAGTAATAAAGGCCTTACGCCGATTGGTCCATGCCGGCCCGGCGCCGCAGGATCTCGACCAGGGTATCGGCGGCCAAGAGGATCACCGCTGCCCAACCCAGGGTGTTGGCTACGGGGAAGTTGCCCGGCCAGTCGATGTTGGAGAGGTACCGGTGGCACCACTGGGCGTCGATCATGTAACCGGCCGTGGCCAGAACCATCCCGACCGCCGCCCCGCCCAGCGCCAGTCGCCCGTAGGGGACCATCAGCCCGAACAGGACAAGACCAGCCACGACCGGCGCCCCTAATGGGCCGGTCAGGACGCCGGCCACCACCCCGGCCCCGAGCGCCCAGAAAAGCCCGGTGATCCAGGCCGGTCGAGCTCCGCCGAGGAACAGAGGCGACCCGAGCAGGGGGAGGCGGCCGGCCGCCTCGGCCTCGGCCTCGGCCTCCGCAGCACCGGCGTCGGAGCCCGGCTGCGCCCGGCGCGCCCGGCGCCGGCGGAGGGGCACCAGGGCCAGTGCGGTACACACGATGAGTCCCAGGGCCGAGACGGCCAGGGCGACCCACACCACCCGCTGGGGGGCCCAGTCGATCTGGGCGATCATGTCCCCGCTGGCCAGGGAGGCGGGGACATGCCAGCCATTGGCGTAGCCGTCTATGAGGGTGGGGGTGCCCAGGGAGTGGGCGGGGCCGCCGGCGGCGGGGCGGATGGAAGCCTGCCAACCCCGGCTCAGGCTCTCCCCGAGGATGAGCCAGAAGCCGCGGCCCTGGCCGTGCAGGGAGACCGTCTCCTCCGTCCGGTTCTGGTGGGTCACCCTGACCGACGGCGCCGCCCCGGTGGGAACGGCGGGCAGCGCCCCGGTGGGCAGCCCGCCGGCGGATGCGGAGCTCGCCCGGAGGGCACCGCCCCCGGGGGCCGAACCCAGCCACAGCTGGTCGACTTCGAAGCCGGACGGCAGTCGGGGGCTGGTGCGCACGAGGTGGCTGCCCGGGTCCAGCCGGATCCCGCCGAGTGAGTTCCCGCACGGGGTGATGGCCAGGGGCTGGCCGGCCAGGGCGGCGACGCTGGTCCCGCTGATGCGGATGTCCACTGGCCGCCCGTCGATGGTGAGGAGGTCGGTGTGGCAGACCGACGGGATGCGGGCCGGAGGCGGGGCCATGCTCACACCGGGCAGCCCCACCTCGGCCAGGGCGACGGGGAGGATGTCCCGGCCCCCGGACTGGCCTCCGTAGTAGTCGAGGGTGGTGAGCTGGCGCACGCTGTTGATGGTGATGCGAACGGTGCTGCCGGTCAGGCGGGGGAAGCTGACGTGGACCGGACTGACCGAACCCTGGGCCCGGCCGGCGCCAACAGCCAGGACGGGCAGCCCGACGGTCCGCGACCGCCCGCCGGCGGTGACGGTTATCGAAGTGGGCAGCGAATGGCGGCCATCGTTGACCACCTGCATGTTGAGATGGTCGAAGGAGAGCGGACGGGCCAGGCCGTACTGAAGCCACTCCCCGCCCTGAGCGGTCAGGGCGGCCGACCAGGAGGTGCTCGGGTTACCGTCCACGGCGGCGTCGGCCCGGGCATGGCGGTCCCCCGGGAGCCGGGTGGAGGAGTTGGCCGCCACCACCGGGCCCGGCCCGGGAGCGCCGATGTCGGCGTCGATGAGGGCATCGGCGTCCTTGGCCGAGATGCGGGCCTGCCCGCCGACGGTGAAGGTCCGGGTGGTGGGGATGCTGAAGGCGCGGACCATGTGCAGCTCGGGATCGGTGCGCGGCGGGGTGTCCGGTGCCCGGTTGCGGTCCATCAGGACGACGAGCTCATGCGCCCCCGACGCCGAACCAGCCAGGCGGAGCAGGTCCCCCGGCATGTCGATGACCTCCTGCAAGTTCACCCCGGGGATGCCCACCTCGGAAAAGCCGACCCCCGACAGCCCGTCCAGGCTGTGGTTCGGACCGCCCTGGTTGTTGGTGCCGAGGATGGTGAGGTCGAGAGTCGAGAAGGTCCGGGATGAGAAAGACACCGTCTGCCCGGGCTCGGACATCGAAGCCGCCCCTAGGGCCACGGTGATGGACCCACGGCCGTCGAAGGTGAGCCGGACCCGGGTGATATGTCGGTTGGGGTGGCCCACCTGGGGTTGGAGCAGCACGATGTGGTCGGTCGTCACCGGGCGGCTGAGCTCAGCCTGGAGGCGCTCACCCACCGGGTTGCTGAAGGCGTCCACCGTCCAGGCGGTGGCCGGATTTCCGTCGAAGGCATTGGCCGGGCGGTCCTCGGGGGTGAAGGTCACCGGGTTGCCGTAACGGGTGGCCTGAACCGATCCCACCCCGACCTGATCGGTCGTGGTCTGGGCATCGGTGGCCGGCTGGGGGAAGACGGGCAGGCGAGCGTCGGAGGGATCGGCCCTGAGCGGCGTCTCCCCGGGTTGTTCGACATAGCCAAAGTTGTTTTGCAGGCCGCCCCAGCGATGGCCCTGCGAGGCATTGGTGTCGGTCACCACCAACACGGCGCCTTCGGACAGGAGGCGGGCGAAGCCGGCGGGGTCGTGGTCGAACGAGGCGCTGTAGAGAACAGTCGGGTTCCCCCCCAGCAGGCCGGCGTCGGCGGCGTCCACGATGCCCTGGCCGTTGCCGGCCATCAGCAGCGGGGCTGACGCCGACTCGGCCCGGGTGATGTTGCGGGCGCCGGGCACCGAAAGAACGGCCAGGGGTGGGGGATAGGGGGTCCCGTTGGGCTGGGCCAGTGAGGTCTCATCCACGAGCGGAAACTTGATGACCGGGGTGGGGGCCGGCCGGCCGAAGGTGGCTGCCAGGGTCGTCCCGGCCGGCGCCGGCGTCAGCAGGGCCCAGAACGCCTTGGGTTGGGGCAGGGCGTAGCGCTCGTACTGCAGATCGTTCTGAACGAGCACGTCCCCGGCGCTGATCAGGCGGGCCACCGCGGCCAAGCCATTGGGGTCGAAGACCCCGTTCTGGATGCTCCCGTCCAGGGCCGCCATGAGGTCGACGCCGGCGGGCTCGCCCTGGGGGACGACCTGTCTGGCCACGTAGGGCCGGGTCATGAGCCCGGGTGGAACGGGGTCAGCGGTGACGCCCCACCGGTAGGCGGCAAAGTCCTCCCCCGGCAGGCCCAGCACCCGCGTCGAGCTGCCCTGGGCGTCGAGGTAGGAAGCGGACTGGTTCCAGTAGGACGGGATGGCCGACGGGCGGGCCAGGTTGGTAGCCACCAACCCGCCGTCCCACAGGGGGGGCATCCCGGCCAGGGCCAGCCCGACGCCGGTCACGGCGGCCAGCGCCCCGAGGCGGGGCCGGGCCTTCATCAGCGCACCCACCCCGGCGCCGAGGAGGAGAGCCAGGCCCAGGACGATGATCGGCACCACCCGGTTGCTGGAGCGCATGGCCAGGCCGATGGACGACCCGCTTGCCGCCGCCTCCAACGCCCTCCCGGCCGGACTCGGATCCGCGAAGGGATATGTCCCCACCGCCGCCGCGGTCCCCACCAGGACCAGGCCGGCCGCGAAGGCCCGGTAGCGCCAGCGGGCCAGGAGGCCCATGAACATGGAGAAGGCCGGGACGCAGAAGCTCACCCCGAGCAGCCAGAGCGCCTGCATGTAGGCCACCGCCGCCGTGGTCCAGGGCTGAACTTTGTCCTGTCCGTAGAAGAACCAGTAGCCGAGGCCCCGAAGGGCTTCCGAGGCCAGTGAGGTCCGGGCCACCGTCTGGACCGTCTCGGTGTATTGGAGGATGGCCAGGCCATAAGAGCCCTCCGCCCACAGGCCGGCTATCCACCACAGGGACACGGCCAGGCTCAGCACGGCTATGCGCCACAGGGCGGCCCACGCCGCCCCCAGCGTGGTCTCCCGGGTGACCCAGATGGCGTAGAGGACCCAGAAGGCCGGGGCCAGCCCGGCCAGCAGGATGGAGGTGGCGTTGACCCCGCCCACCACGGCCACTACCAGCCCGAACAGGGCGGGGTATCTCCAGCCCCCCCGACGCACGGCCAGGATGACCAGGCCCAGCATCCAGCCCAGCGCCGCCCAGGGCATGAGGATGGCCGAGATGCGGGCGATGTAGTCGATGATGAAAGGGGTGGCCGTGTAGGCCACCGCCGCCACCAGCCGGGCCGCTCCGGTGAGGCCGAGGTGCCGGGCGCACCACCACAGCCCGGTGCCGGCGGCAAAGAGAAGGCTCCCCATCCATATCCTCTGCCCGATCCACATCGGGATGCCGAGGACGTGAACGGCCCAGAAGAACGGGCCCATGGGGAACAGGTAGCCGATGTTCTGGTGGGTGACCGTCCCCATCCCCACGCTGGGGTCCCACATGGACGGGGCCGATTGGGTCAGGCGCCCCGGGTCCAGATAGAGGTAGGCCTTGGTGTCGGCGGCCACCATCCCCGGCTTGGAGGTGAACAGGGGCAGGTAGGACAGGATGGCCAGGACAGCCCAGGACGCCAGCGAGGATGGCGGAGGGAACCGGAACCGGGGCCCGCCGAGCTGGGGGCGGGAAGTCACGGGAGGCACGGGCGGCGCAGTCTAGAGAGGCCCGGATTACCGGCCGGGGCGCCCGGACGTGCCACGATGAGCCCGTGGCCGTGGTGGGGCTGACCGGGGGAATCGGCTCCGGAAAATCTACGGTCGTTTCCCTTCTGGCCGAGAAAGGGGCCGTGATCGTCGACGCTGATCGCATCGCCCACGAGGTCATGGCTCCCGGGGGGGAGGCCTACCAGCCGGTCATCGACCGGTTCGGGGCTGGCGTGGTCAGCGCCGACGGCACTATCGACCGGGCGGCGGTGGCGGCCATCGTCTTCAGCGACCCGGAAGCCCTGGCCGACCAGCAGGCGATCACCTGGCCGGTCATCGGCAAGGTGATGGCCGAGCGGGTGGCCGCCGGCCAGGCCGCCGGCGCCATCGTGGTTATGGACATCCCCCTACTCCGGGAGGCCAAGGGCGGTGACCGTTACGGCCTGGCCGCCGTGATCGTGGTGGACACCCCGGTGGAAGTGGCCATCGACCGGCTGGTGAACCAGAGGGCGATGACCGAGGAGGACGCCCGGGCCCGGATCGCCAACCAGATCAGCCGGGAGGAGCGGGTCGCCATAGCCGACCAGGTGATCGACAACGCCGGAACCATCGAGGAGCTGAGGGCACAGGTGGATGCGGTCTGGGCGGCGCTGATGGCCCTGCCGTGAGCACGCGGATTCCGGGCCTCGACGGCCTGCGGGCGCTGGCCGTCGCCGCCGTCCTGGCCTTCCACTTCGGGGTGCCCGGACTGGGTGGCGGCATGTTGGGCGTAGACATCTTCCTGGCCCTGTCCGGTTTCCTCATCACCAGCCTGCTCCTGGCCGAACGGGCCGGAACCGGGACGGTGTCCCTCTCCCGGTTCTGGCTGCGGCGGGCCCGCCGGCTGCTGCCGGCCCTCTTCCTGACTCTGAGCGGAGTGGCGGTGTTGAGCCACTGGGTGGAGCTGGTCCCGCCCGCGCAGCTGCGTGGCGACCTGCTGGCCGCCCTCTTTTACGGATCCAACTGGCACTACGTGGCGGCGGGGGAGAACTACTTCAGCCAGTACGGGGCACCTTCGCCGTTGTTGCATCTTTGGTCGCTGGCGGTGGAGGAGCAGTTTTACGTGGTGTGGCCGCTGGTGAGCGTCCTGGCGCTGCGGCGGTGGGGCCGGGTGGGCGTGCTGGCCGTGGCCGGGAGCGGCACGCTGGCCTCGGCGGTCTGGACCCTCGTTCTCTACCGGCATGGCGTCGGCATCTCCCGGCTCTACTACGGCACTGACACCCGGGCCCAGGCTCTGCTGGCCGGGGCGGCCCTGGCCGCGGTGCTGGCCGGCGGAGTTCCGGTGTGGGCTCGCTCGTTGGCCGGGTGGGCCGGTCCCGCCGGCCTGGTCTTCCTGGCCTGGTGCCTGCACACCGTCACCGGCTCGGGCGGCTTCCTGTACGAGGGCGGCTTCCTGGTGGTGGCGGCGTCCGCCTGTGCGGTGATGGCGGCCTGCGCCCTGCATCCGGGGGGGGTGCTGGCCCGGGCCCTCTCCCTCGGCCCGGCCCGCTACGTCGGGCGCATTTCCTACGGGCTCTACCTGTACCACTGGCCCCTGTTCCTGGTCCTGGACCACGCCCGGACCGGCCTGACCGGGCCCGGGCTGCTGGTCCTGCGCCTGGTGGCCACCGGGGCGACGGCGGCGGTGTCGTTCCATGTCATCGAAGAGCCGATCCGGTCCGGGCGGTTGGGGGCGGCGTTGGGCCGTTGGCGGGCGGCCGGGGCCCTGTCGGCCGGCGCCCTGGTCTCTACCGCCGGCCTGTTGGCCGTCACCGCCGTCCCCGCCACTGCCTCAGCCCTGGCCGCCGCCCCCGCCACCACCTCGGCCCTGGCCGCCGTCCCCGCCACCGCCTCGGCCGTGGCCGGAAGGCCCCCGGTGCGGGCCATGCTGGTGGGCGACTCCATCGGCGTGACCCTGGCCCAGGGCCTGGCGGTCGGCAGCCGGGGTTGGGGCGTCGCCCTCGATGACCAGGCCGCCCTCGGCTGCGATCTCGACCCCACCACGACGGTCAGCATCAATGGTGCGCCCGGCCCCGGGGGTCAGGGTTGTTCCGACTGGGCCTCCCACTGGGCCCAGCTGATCCGAACCCGGGACCCCGACGTGGTAGCCGTGGAGTTGGGACGGTTCGAGGTGGCCAACCGGCTCTATGAGGGCCGCTGGGTGAGTGTCGGGGACGCCGCCTTCGACGCCCACCTGCAGGCCGAGCTGGTGGAGGCCATCGACATCCTCTCGTCCCGGGGGGCGAAGGTCGTGCTCATGACCCTGCCCTACGTGAACCAAACGACCGAGCAGCCCGATGGCTCGCCCTGGCCCATCAACGACCCGGCCCGGACCCGGGCCTGGAACCAGCTCCTGGTCCGGGCGGCAGCCCTACGGCCGGGGACCGCCTCGGTGCTGGACGTCAACACCATGCTGGATCCGGGGGGCCGGTACACCGACTACATCGACGGCGTCCAGGTCCGCTCGGCGGACCGGGAGCACATCTCCAGGGCCGGAGGGATGCTGGTCCGCCGTCTGGTTCTTCCCGTCCTGGCTCAGGTGGGGCTCCTCCACGCCGACGCCAGAGTGGATGGCTGAGGAGCGGCCCGACCAACCCGATCAGACTCAGAGGGGCGGTCCCGTCGGGGTGATGCCGGCCCTGGATGGGCTGCGCGCCCTGGCCGTCCTGGCCGTGATCGGCTACCACGGCGCCCTGGGCTGGCTGCAAGGCGGTTTCTACGGGGTGGACGCCTTCCTGGTCCTGTCCGGCTTTCTCATAACGACCCTTTTGGTGTCGGAGTGGGACCGCTCCGGTGGCATCTCCCTGAGCGGCTTCTGGGCCCGCCGGGCCCGCCGGCTGCTCCCGGCCCTGTTGCTCATGCTCTCCGGGGTGGCCCTGGTGGTCGGACTGTTCCCCGGGGTTCTGTCCACGGCGCACCTCGAGGCTGATGCCGTGTCGTCTCTTCTGTATATGGCCAACTGGCACCTGGCCGCCGAGCACGCCAGCTACTTCAGCGCCTACCAGGCGCAGTCCCCGCTGCTGCACACCTGGACCCTGGCCATCGAGGAGCAGTTCTACGTCGTCTGGCCGCTGGTGGTGCTGGCCCTGATCGGACGGCGGAGTCCTCTGGCCCGGATCCTCAACTCCCGGACCCGCCGCCTGGGGGCGGTGCTGGCGGTGGCGGTCGTAGGGGCATTGGCCTCGGCGGCCTGGATGGTCCACCTGGCGCCGGCGGGGGACCTCGATCCGTCGCGGGCTTATTACGGCAGCGACACCCGGGCCCAGGGCCTGCTCATCGGGGCCGCCGTGGCCTTGGTCTGCGCCCTGTGGGGGCCGGTGAGGACGGTCCGCGGCCGTCGGGCCCTCGGAGGCCTGGGCCTGGCCGGCGCCGTCGGCGTTGGGGCCATCTGGAGCCTGGTGCCGGAAACGTCGCCCCTGGCTTTCCACGGCGGCTTCCTGCTGATCAGTCTGGCCTGTGCCGCCCTGGTGGCGTCGGCCGCCCGGGTACCCGCCGCCCCGGTCAGCCGGGTGCTGTCCCTGGCCCCGATCCGCTACCTGGGCCGGGTCTCCTACGGGATGTACCTCTGGTACTGGCCCGTGCTGCTGGTGATGACCGGGGCCAGGACCGGGCTGCACGGGTACGTCCTGCTAGGGCTGCGCCTGGCGGTCATAGTCGGCCTGGCCTCGGCGTCCTACCGGTGGGTGGAGACGCCGATCCGCCGGGGCGCCCTGCCGGGATGGCGGGCCCTGGTCGCCCTGCCGGTCACGGCCGGCGCCACCGCATTGGGGATGCTGGTGGCGGTCGCTGCAGCGCCGCTGGCCGGCGCCGCCGCGCCCGCATCGTCCATCAGCTACCTGGCGTCATCGGCCCAGCCGGCGTCCCCCGCCACCCCGGTCACGGAAGTCCCGACCACCGGCGCCCCGACCACCTCGACGCCCGGCACGCGGGTCGCCGCCGCCACCCCGGCCCTGGTCACTGCCGCCTCCACTGCCATCAAGGAGGCGGCATCAGGCGGGAGCCGCCCGGTCCGCATTCTCCTGGTGGGTGACTCCATGGCCGGGACCCTGGGCGTCGGACTGGCCCAGGCGGCGGGGGACTACGGGGCCCAGATCGTCAACGAAGGTCAGGCCGGCTGTTCGGTCTCCATGTCCGGCCAGATCAAGGTCCTGGACTTCCAGCTTGATCCGAGTGCCCCCTGTGCCGTCAACGACCCCGCCGCCCTGCTGGCCGACATGGCCGGGTGGGTCCGGCGGTACCAGCCCGACGTGGTCGTCTACCTGGCCCGCAGCGAGGTCCTCGACCAGCAGCTCGACGGGCAGTGGATGCACCTCGGGGATCCCGCCTTTGACGCCTGGGTCCGCAGCCGGTTCGAGGCCATGGTGCCGGTGCTCTCGTCCGGGGGAGCGAAGGTGGTCCTCATGACCACCCCCTACTACGACACCGGCGAAGAAGCCAACGGGTCTCCCTGGCCCGAGGACACTCCCGCCCGGGTGGTGGAGGACAACTCGATCATCACCTCGGTGGCCGGACCGGGCGGGGCCGCCCTCATCAATCTCAACGCCATCACCTCCCCGAACGGGAGTTTCACCCCGGGCGTGGGGGGAGTGGCGCTGCGCTGCCAGGACGGGGCTCACTTCACCGCTGCCGGCGGCCGCTGGTTGGCGGCCAAGGTGCTGCCGGAGCTGGTCAAGCTGGGCCGGGAGCATTCCAATACCGCAAATGCCGCCAAGCGGACCAACCTCCTTCCCTCCAGCGTCCCGGCCTGGTGGCCCAAGCTTCCCTGCGCCTCGTAATAGAGGAGGCCGCCCATCCGGCGGCGAATGAGGTCTACAGCGCCCTTTCCCCGGGCCCATCGGACCCATGCGACGCAGACTCCTCCTCCTGGCCATCCCGGCCGCCGCCGTCATAGGAGCGGCCGCACCATCTTTGGCCGCCGCCACGGCGGCCACACCGTCTCGGGCCGCCGCCACGGCGGCCACCTCGGTGGGACAGGGCCAGGGTTTCATCGAATTGGCCGCCGTCTCCTACGGCCCGGACCCGGCCGAGGTTCTGGACGCCTACCTCCCCGAGCAGGCCGCCGCCGCTCCCCGTCCGGCCGTCATCGTCATTCACGGCGGCGGCTGGCAGTCCGGCAGCCGCGCTGACATGGCCTCCGAGGCCCAGGCGCTGGCCCGATCCGGCATGGTGGCCGTCAACGTCGATTACCCGCTGGATGCCGACGCCGGCCGGGGTTTTCCCCAGGAGTTGACCGACGTGGAGGCGGCGGTGGCCTGGGTCCGTTCCCATGCCACTCTCCTGCACGTGGACACGTCCCGGATCGGGGCTCTGGGCGCCTCGGCGGGCGGGAACCTGGCCATGGAGCTAGGTGCCGCCGACCAGGTGGCCGCGGTCGTGTCGTGGTCGGGCCCGACGGAGCTGGCGGCTTATGAGGAGGCGCCCTATTCGCCGTGCACCCAGCCGGCGTGCGGCGCGCTGTCCTTGTCCTACGCCGTCTACCACTACCTCGGCTGCCTGCCGTCGGCCTGCCCCGGGCTGTACGCCGCCGCCAGCCCCGGTAGCCATCTGAGTGGCACCCACGCCGCCTACATGGTCTGGAATTCCTCGGATGAACTGGTGCCGCTGAGCCAGGCCGACGGTTTCGTGGCGGCCGCCCGCCGGGCCGGCCTGAGGGTCCAGGAACACGTGGTCCCCGGGCATCTCCATGCCGGCCAGTACGAGGCCCGGGCTCTGGCCGGGTCCGTCGGTTTCCTGGCCGCCCAACTGGGCTGATCGGGCGCCTTCCGGCCTGTCACAGGCCCCCGGTACCATCGGGCCCTGATGCCCGATTTCAAGGTCCGGAGTGATTTCGACCCGGCTGGGGACCAGCCCAAGGCCATCGAAGCCCTGTCCCGCGGCGTCCTCGGGGGGGACCGATTCCAGACCCTCCTGGGCATAACCGGCAGCGGTAAGAGCGCCACCGTCGCCTGGACCATCGAGCAGGTCCAGAAGCCGACCCTGATCATCGCCCCCAACAAGTCCCTGGCCGCCCAGTTGGCCAACGAGTTCCGGGAGTTCTTCCCGGACAACCGGGTCGAGTATTTCGTCTCCTATTACGACTACTACCAGCCCGAGGCCTACATCCCCTCCAGCGACACCTACATAGAGAAGGACTCGTCCATCAATGACGAGGTGGAGCGGCTCCGGCACTCCACCACCGAGGCCCTCCTCACCCGCCGGGATGTGATCGTGGTGGCCTCGGTGTCCTGCATCTACGGCCTCGGTTCACCCGAGGAGTACCGGAACCGGAACCTGGTCCTGACCGTCGGTCAGGAGCGGGACCAGCGGGAGATGCTCTCCCGCCTGATCGACATGAGCTACGAGCGCAACGATGCCAACCTGGTCCGGGGCAAATTCCGGGTCCGGGGCGACACCGTCGAGATCCACCCGGCCTATGACCCCACGGCCATTCGGGTCGAGCTGTTCGGGGACGAGATCGAGCGGATCACCAGCTTCGACACCCTCACGGGCGAGCAGCTGGGCGAGCTGACCGAGCTGGTCATCTACCCGGCCACCCATTACGTGGCCGGCCAGGAGCGCATGCGTCGGGCCATCCTCACCATCGAGGAGGAACTGCAGCAGCGCCTGGCTTGGTTCGAGAAGGAGGGCAAGCTCCTGGAGGCCCAGCGGCTCCGGATGCGGACCCAGTACGACCTGGAGATGATGCAGGAGGTCGGCTTCTGCAGCGGCATCGAGAACTACAGCCGCCACATCGACGGGCGCAGCGCCGGCCAGCCGGCCCACACGCTCATCGACTTCTTCCCGGAGGACTACCTCCTCGTAATAGATGAGAGTCACGTGACCGTGCCGCAGCTCCACGGCCAGTACGAGGGCGATCGGTCCCGGAAGGAGACCCTGGTCGACCACGGCTTCCGTCTCCCCTCGGCGGTGGACAACCGGCCCCTGCGCTTCGATGAGTTCTACGACCGGGTCAACCAGTGCATCTTCCTCTCGGCCACCCCGTCGAAGTACGAGATCGCCCAGTCGGCACACGTGGTCGAGCAGATCGTCAGGCCCACCGGCCTGGTGGACCCCGAGGTAGTGGTCAAGCCGACCAAGGGACAGGTGGACGACCTCATCGAGGTCATCAACGAGCGGACCGAGCAGGGTGACAGGGTGTTGGTCACCACCCTCACCAAGAAGATGGCCGAGGACCTCACCGACTACCTGCTGGAGATGGGTCTCAGGGTCCGCTACCTGCACTCCAATATCGACACCATCGAGCGTATCGAGATCCTGCGGGATCTGCGTCTCGGTGAATTCGACGTCTTGGTCGGCATCAACCTGCTGCGGGAGGGACTGGACCTGCCGGAAGTGTCGCTGGTGGCCATCCTGGATGCGGACAAGGAGGGCTTCCTCCGCAGCGAGACGTCCCTCATCCAGACCATGGGCAGGGCCGCCCGTAACGTGGACGGAGCGGTGGTCATGTACGCCGACACCGTCACCGACTCCATGCGGCGGGCCATCTCCGAAACCCAGCGCCGGCGGGCCGTCCAGCAGGCCTACAACATCGAGCACGGCATCGATCCCCAGACCATCCGTAAGGCCGTCACCGACATCCTTGCTCAGCTCCGCCCGGCCCAGGGAGGCAAGGCGCCGACGCCCAATCGGGAGCGGAGGGGGAAGCGGTCGCGGAGTGACCTGGCCGAGTTGCCGCGGGAGGAGTTGGACCGCCTCATCCGCACCCTAGAGGATGAGATGAAGGACGCCTCGGCCGACCTGCGCTTCGAATACGCGGCCCGGCTGCGGGACGAGATCAACGACTTGAAACGCGAGCTGAGGGAGCTGGTTTAGTGGCTGACAAGCTGGTCGTGCGCGGGGCGCGCGAGCACAACCTGCGCAACGTCTCCATCGAGTTGCCCCGGGACAAGCTGATCGTGTTCACCGGCCTGTCCGGCTCGGGCAAGTCCTCCCTGGCCTTCGACACCATCTACGCCGAGGGCCAGCGCCGTTACGTCGAGTCGCTCTCCTCTTACGCTCGGCAGTTCCTGGGCCAGATGGACAAGCCCGATGTCGATTTCATCGAAGGGCTCAGCCCGGCCATATCCATCGACCAGAAGTCGGCTTCGCGGAACCCCCGCTCGACCGTGGGCACCATCACCGAGGTCTACGACTACCTGCGCCTGCTCTACGCCCGCATCGGCGTCCCGCACTGCCCCAACTGCGGGGAGACGGTCACCCGCCAGACCCCTCAGCAGATCGTGGACCGGGTGCTGGAATTGCCGGACGGGACCCGGTTCCAGGTGCTGGCCCCGGTGGTACGGGGCCGCAAGGGTGAATACGAAGGGCTGCTGGAGGAGCTGGCCCAGTCGGGCTATGCCCGGGCCCGCATCGATGGCGAGCTGGTCGAGCTGTCCGATCCGCCCAAGCTGGCCCGCTATGAAAACCACACCATCCAAGTGGTGGTGGACCGTCTGGTCCGCCGGGACGGGATCGAGCGGCGTCTGACCGACTCCCTGGAGACCGCCCTGCGCCTGGCCGAAGGCGTAGCCGAGGTCCAGCTGTTCCCAGCCGCCCCCTCCGCCGCCCGCCGCTCCGGTACCACCGACTCCGCCGGACCCAGCGCCGCCGGAGGCGACGCAGAGGACACAGACACGGACATCCTCACCTTCAGCCAGCACCTGGCCTGCCCCCGTTGCGGTCTGTCCTTCGATGAGCTCGCCCCCCGCAGCTTCTCCTTCAACTCCCCCTACGGGGCCTGTCAGAACTGCGCCGGCCTGGGCACCAAGTTCGAGGTGGATCCGGAGTTGGTGGTCCCCGACTTCGACCTGTCGGTAGCTGAAGGCGCCATCCATCCCTGGTCGGGGGCGAGGGGGGAGTATTTCAGCCGGGTCCTGGAGGCGGTGGCCGAGGCCTACAAGTTCAAGACCGATGTCCCCTGGAAGAAGCTCAAGAAGGCCGACCAGCAGGTCCTCCTGCACGGATCGGGCACCAAGCAGGTCCACGTCCAGTACAAGAACCGCTACAACCGGGTGCGCTCGTACCACACCGGCTATGAGGGGGTCATCCCGTACCTGACCCGGCGCCACTCCGAGGCCGACTCGGACCACACGCGCGAGCAGATCGAGGGCTACATGCGCGAGGTCCCCTGCCCGGTGTGCGAGGGAGCCCGGCTCAAACCCGAGTCCCTGGCCGTGACCGTGGACGGTCGCAACATCCGCGAGCTGTGCGACATGTCCATCGCCTCGGCCTCGGGGGCCATGGCCGCCCTGCAACTGACCGAGCGGGATCATCTCATCGCCGACCGGGTGCTCAAGGAGATCCGGGCCCGCATCCAGTTCCTGCTCGACGTCGGCCTCGACTACCTGACACTCAACCGCTCGGCCGCCACCCTGGCCGGCGGGGAGGCCCAACGCATCCGGCTGGCCAGCCAGATCGGCAGTGGGCTGGTGGGGGTGCTCTACGTGCTGGACGAGCCGTCCATCGGGTTGCACCAGCGGGACAACCGCAAGCTGATCGATACCCTCATCCGCCTGCGCGACCTGGGCAACACCGTGATCGTGGTGGAACACGATGAGGAGACCATCCGCGTAGCCGACCACGTGGTCGACATCGGGCCCGGAGCGGGCGAGCACGGTGGCGAGGTGGTGGTTTCCGGACCGCTCAAGGCCCTCCTAGCCAATAAGCGCAGCATGACCGGTCAGTACCTGAAGGGAACGCGCAAGATCCCCGTCCCGGCCATGAGGCGGGAGCCGGGTGAGGAATGGCTCACCGTCCGGGGGGCCAACGAGCACAACCTGCGGGACGTGGACGTCGAGTTCCCCCTGGGCTGCTTTGTGGCCGTCACCGGGGTGTCCGGCTCGGGCAAGTCCACCCTGGTCAACGACATCCTCTACCACGCCCTCATGCAGAAGATCTACAAGTCCAAGACGGTGCCGGGTCGGCACAAGAGGGTGGAGGGCATCGAGTACCTGGACAAGGTCATCAACATCGACCAGTCGCCCATCGGTCGCACCCCCCGGTCCAACCCGGCCACCTACACGGGCGTGTTCGACTCCATCCGGAAGCTGTTCTCCCAGACCCAGGAGGCCAAGGTCCGCGGTTATCAACCCGGGCGCTTCTCCTTCAACGTCAAGGGCGGCCGGTGCGAAGCCTGCGCCGGGGACGGAACCATCAAGATCGAGATGCACTTCCTTCCCGACGTCTACGTCCCCTGTGAGGTGTGCAAGGGCGCCCGCTACAACCGGGACACGCTGGACGTGACCTTCAAAGGCAAGAACATCGCCGAGGTGCTGGAGATGTCATGCGAGGAGGCGACCGACTACTTCTCCAACCAGCCTGCCATCTCCAGGCACATGGCCACCCTGGTTGACGTCGGCCTTGGTTATGTGCGCCTGGGCCAGCCGGCGCCCACGTTGTCGGGGGGCGAGGCCCAGCGGGTGAAGCTGTCCTCCGAGCTGTCCAAGCGCTCCACCGGCCACACCATCTACATCCTGGATGAGCCCACCACCGGCCTGCACTTCGAGGACGTGCGGCGGCTGCTCATCGTCCTGTCCCGCCTGGTCGACCAGGGCAACACCGTGCTGGTCATCGAGCACAACCTGGATGTCATCAAGACGGCCGACTGGATAGTCGACCTGGGCCCGGAGGGCGGGGACGGTGGCGGCCTGGTGGTGGTGGAGGGCACGCCGGAGACGGTGGCCAAGACCTCCGACGGCCACACCGGGCGCTTCCTGGCCCCTGTGCTCGGGCTGTAGTCCCCGGCTGACCCGGCGGCCGCCAGCCCGCACCGGCGTCAGACGATGGCCAGCATGCGCTCCAGGGCGAGGCGGGCGGAGCGGGCGGTGGCGGGGTCCACGGTGATGGGGTTGCGCACCTCGCCTTGGACCAGACCGTCGAGGATCCAGGCCAGATGGGGGGCGTCGATGCGGAACATGGTCGAGCAGGGACAGACCAGGGGATCCAGGCAGACGACCGTCCGGTCGGGGTGTTCCGCCCCCAGGCGGTTGACCAGATGGATCTCGGTTGCCACCCCGATGACCGAGCCTGGGCCGGCTGCTTCCACCATGCGGATGATGTGGTCGGTGGAGCCGACGTGGTCGGCCATCTCCACCACATCGTGGGCGCACTCGGGGTGGACCAGAACGAGGCCGTCGGGATGCTCGGCTCGGAAGGCATCGACGTGGCTGGGCTGGAAGCGCTGGTGGACCGAGCAGTGGCCCTTCCACAACAGCAGGGTCGAGTCTTTGACGGCCGCTTCCTCCAGGCCCCCGAGGTCGGCGCGGGGATCCCAGACCGCCATGTCCCCGGCGCCGTATCCGAGCTGGTAGCCGGTGTTCCGGCCCAGGTGCTGGTCGGGGAAGAAGAGGACCTTGTCCCCCCGGGCCGGCCCGCCGCCCAGACCGAGGGCCCAGGACAGGACGGCCCGGGCATTGGACGAGGTGCAGACCGCGCCGCCGTGGTCACCCACGAAGGCCTTGAGGGCGGCCGAGGAGTTCATGTAGGTGACGGGCACGATGCGCTCGACGTCGGTGACGCCCGAGAGCGACTCCCAGGCCTCTTCCACCGATTCCAGGTCGGCCATGTCGGCCATGGAGCAGCCGGCGTTGAGGTCGGGCAGCATCACCACCTGGTGCTCGGCGGTGAGGATGTCGGCGGACTCGGCCATGAAGTGGACCCCGCAAAAGACGATCCACTCTGCCTCCCGGTTGTCCGCCGCCATCCGGGACAGGCCGAAGGAGTCGCCCCGGGCATCGGCCCAGGCCATCACCTCATCGCGCTGGTAGTGGTGGCCGAGGATCATGAGCCGGGAGCCCAGATGGCGACGGGCGTCCCCGATCCGGCCGGCCAGCTCATCCGGGGATGCGGTCGTGTAGAAGTCGGGCAGGGGTGCCTGCAGCCTGAGCCGTGCTGTTTTGGTCATATCGGAACTGCCTCCCCTTGGAGGAGCTCCGGAAATCGGCCGGCGGGGACAGCCTGGTCGCCCATCCGCGGGGGTGTCGGCCCCGGAGCTGAATATGTCACCGGTCACCAGGCCGGTGTGACGACAGTGTACGCCACCGGCCCCGGCCGCGGCAGAGTGGGGAGGTGGTCAAGCGTCCCCCGACCGGCAGCATCCCCGACGCCCCCGGTTCCTACCAGTTCAAAGACGCCGACGGCCGGGTCATCTACGTGGGCAAGGCCAGCTCCCTGCGCCAGAGGCTCTCCAACTATTTCCAGAGCCCGGCCGCCATGCCGGCCCGGACCGCCCAGATGGTGGCGGCGGCCGAGAGCGTCGAGTGGATCCAGGTCCGCAATGACGTCGAGGCCCTGATGCTCGAGTACAACCTGATCAAGGAACACCGGCCCCGCTTCAACGTGAGGCTGCGGGACGATAAGAGCTACCCGTTCCTGTCCATCACCCTGGACGATGAGTGGCCTCGGGCCATGGTCATGCGGGGCCAGAAGCGCAAAGGAGTGCGCTACTTCGGCCCTTACGCCCACGCCTACGCCATCAGGGAGACCCTCGATCTGCTCCTGCGCTCCTTCCCCATCCGGACCTGCTCGGACAACAAGCTGGCCCGTCACCAGCGCAGCGGCCGGCCCTGTCTCCTGTTCCACATCGAGCGCTGTGGCGGCCCGTGCGTGGGGGAAGTGTCCCGGGAGGATTACGACCGCCTGGTGGGCGAGCTGATCGACTTCCTGGACGGCAGCACCGAGCCGGTGGTGGGCCGGCTGGAGGCAGCCATGGCCGAGGCGGCCGATGCCCTGGAGTTCGAGCGGGCGGCCCGCCTCCGGGACCGTCTGACCAGCGTGCGCAAGGCCATCGAGCGCCAGCAGATGGTGACCGAACGCAGCGAGGACCTGGACGTGGTCGGCCTGGCCGAGGACGACCTGGAGGCCGCCGTGCAGGTCTTCTTCGTACGCCGGGGCCGGGTGGTCGGCCGCAAGGGCTTCATCCTCGACAAGGTGGAGGACCTGACCCGGCCCCAGCTGGTGGCCAATGTCCTCGAGCAGCTCTATGGGGAGCCGATCCTCGACATCCCCAAGGAGGTGCTGGTCCCCGACATGCCCGAGGACCCCGGCCTCTACACCGAGTTCCTGTCCGAGATGAAGGGCAGCCAGGTGGCGGTGAGGGTGCCTCAACGGGGGGACAAGCGCAGCCTGCAGGAGACGGTCACCCGGAACGCCCATGAGGAGTTCACCCGGCACCGTCTCCGTCGCTCGGCCGATCACAACGCCCGGGCCCGGGCCCTCACCGCACTGCAGGACGCCCTGGGTCTGCCCGAGGCGCCGCTGCGGATCGAGTGCTTCGACATGAGCCACCTGCAGGGCAGCGACTACGTCGGCTCCATGGTGGTCATGGAGGACGGCCTGCCCAAGAAGTCCGACTACCGGCGCTTCAAGGTCCAAAGCGTGCCCGGCAACGATGATTATGCAGCCATGGAAGAGGTCCTCACCCGCCGCCTCAACGCCCTGCTGGCCGAGCGGGACCGCCCGGTATCGGACCGGCCCCGGCGCTTCTCCTATCCCCCTCAGCTCCTCCTGGTCGACGGTGGCCGGGGCCAGCTCAACGTGGCCGTCCGGGTGCTGGAGGAGCTGGGCCTGGAGGAGGAGATCCCCGTGGCCGGCCTGGCCAAGCAGTTCGAGGAAGTGTTCCTGCCGGGCCGGGCAGACCCGGTGCGGATACCCCGCCAGTCCGAGGCCCTCTACCTACTCCAGCAGGTCCGGGACGAGGCCCACCGCTTCGCCATCACCTACCACCGCCAGCTCCGGGGCAAGCGGATGACCAGGAGCGTCCTGGACGACATCCCCGGGCTGGGCCCGACCCGGCGGGCCCGGCTGATCAAGGAGCTGGGCGGGGTGAAAGCGGTGCGCCAGGCCGACCTGGCCACCCTCCGGGCCCTGGCCTGGTTGCCCGACCCAGTGGCCGAGGCCGTCCATTCCAAGATCCACGGGCCGGCCGGTGCCTGAGGCCGCCCCAGGGCCGGGGGATGACCGGGCTCTGTGGGAGAGCCACGCCGGGTGGTGGCAGAAGCACTTCACCGACGGGGCCGACGCCGAGTACGAGGAGCAGATCCTCCCTCTGGCGGGCGAAGCGCTGGCCGGGGCCCGCCGGGTGCTCGACATCGGGACGGGGGAGGGCCAGGTGGCCCGGCTGGCCGCCGGGGCCGGCTCCTGGGTGGCCGGCTTGGATCCCTCCCTCGCCCAGCTGGCGGTGGCCGCCGAGCGCTCGGGCGGGCCCGCCTATCTGCGAGCCGAGGCCGGACGCCTTCCGTTCCGCGACCGCGCCTTCGACGCCGCCGTGGCCTGCCTGGTCTTCGAGCACATAGAGGACGCCGCCGGGGCCCTGGCCGAGGTGGCCCGAGTGCTGGAGCCGGGGGGCCGCTTCGTCTTCTTCCTCAACCACCCGCTGCTGCAGACGCCGGGAAGCGGCTGGATCGATGACCGCATCCTGGAGGAGCAGTACTGGCGGATAGGGCCGTATCTGACCGTGGACCGGACCATGGAGGAGGTGGACAAGGACATCTTCATTCCCTTCGTCCACCGCCCCCTGTCCCATTACGTCAACGCCATGGCCGGGGCCGGGCTCTGGGTCACCCGGATGGAGGAACCGGCTCCCCCTCCCGGTTTCCTGGCCCGGGCGGAGGAGTACTCGGCGGCGGCCACCATCCCCCGGCTCCTGATGCTGGTCGCCACCCGGTCCGGCGGACCTGGGACAGGAACTGGGACAATGGGCGGGCGATGATCGACTTCGTGGTGGTAGCTGGCTTGTCCGGGGCCGGCCGGTCGACGGCGGCGGCCACTTTCGAGGACCAGGGCTGGTTCGTGATCGACAATCTTCCCCCCAGCCTGATGGGCAAGGTGGCCGAGCTGGTGGGGACCTCCGGGTCGGAGACGGAAAAGGTCGCCCTGGTCATCGGTCGAGGTGGCGGGGAGGAATACGTCGATGACGTCAGCCCCGCCCTCCAGTCGCTGCGTTCCACCGGTAACCGGGTGCGGGTCCTCTTCCTGGAGGCGGCCGATGACGTCCTGGTTCAGCGCTTCGAGGGCACCCGCCGCCGGCATCCGATGGCCGCCGAGGGGGTCATCGAGTCGATCGCCCGGGAGCGGACCCTGCTCGAGCCCATCCGGACCGAGGCCGACCTGCTCATCGACACCAGCGAGATGAACGTCCACCAGCTTCGGGATCGGTTGGTGGTGCTCTTCGAGCGGGGCGACCCGTCCGCAGCCATGCAGACCCAGGTGGTCTCCTTCGGCTTCAAGTACGGCATTCCCCGGGACGTGGACCTGGTCTTCGACTGCCGGTTCCTTCCCAATCCCCACTGGGTAGAGGAGCTCAGACCCCACTCCGGACTCGAGGCGCCGGTGCGCGACTACGTGATGAACCAGCCCGAGACCGGCGCCTTCCTGGAGAGGCTCGAGTCCCTTATGGAGCTGCTGCTACCCGCCTACGTGAAAGAGGGCAAGACCTACCTGTCGGTGGCCATGGGCTGCACCGGCGGACACCACCGTTCCGTGGTCCTGGCCGAGGAGATGGGCGCCATCCTGCGCCGGCACGGCTTCGATCCCACCGTCACTCATCGGGACGTCGAGCGGTGAGCGAGCATGAGGACGCGGCGCGATGAGCGAGAACCGGGACGCCGGGCCCTCCGGCCTGCACCCGGCCGGGCCGGCCGTGGCCGCCCTGGGCGGGGGCCATGGGCTGTCGGCCACCCTGCGGGCGGCCCGGCGCTATGCCCGGCGCATCACCGCGGTCGTATCGGTGGCCGATGACGGCGGCTCCAGCGGAAGGCTGCGCGACGCTTTCGGGATCATCGCCCCGGGGGACCTGCGCAAGTCCCTGGTGGCCCTCGGGGAGCCGGACGGCGTCTGGGCCCGGGTCATGGAGCACCGCTTCAGCGCCGGTGAGCTGGAGGGCCACTCCCTGGGCAACCTGGTCCTGGCCGGTCTGGCCGAGGTGACGGGCGACTTCGCCCAGGCCCTGGAGGCCGCCGGGGCCCTGGTCCGGGCGGTGGGCCGCATCGTGCCGGCCACCGAGGGACCGGTCACCCTCAAGGGCGTCTCCGATCTGGGCGAGGTACACGGCCAGGCGGCGGTGGCCCGGACCGGGCGGATCCACACCGTGTCGGTGGTGCCCCCGGACGCTCCGGCATCCCGCCGGGCCATCGACGCCATCCTCCAGGCCGACCAGGTGGTGCTCGGTCCGGGTTCGCTCTACACCAGCGTCCTGGCCGTGGCCGCCGTCCCCGACATCGGGGAGGCGCTGGCCCAGTCCCGGGCCCTCAAGGTCTACGTGTGCAACCTGCGGCCCCAGCTCCCGGAGACGGATGGCTACCAGCTGGGCGACCACCTGGCTGCCCTGGCCGCCCACGGGGTGGTCCCCGACGTAGTCGTCTACGACCCCCGTTGGATGGAGGCGTCGGGAGAGCTGCCCGCCCGCCTGATCGAGGCCCGGGTGGGAACCGAGGACGGCACCGTTCACGACCCGGGCAGACTGGCAGCCGTTCTGGCTGATCTGGTCGGATGAGAATCTCTCAGGAAAGGGGCAGGTTGTGACAACCAGGGTCGGCATCAACGGCTTCGGCCGAATCGGACGGAACTTCCTGAGGGCGGTGCTGCGCTCGGGCGTACCTATCGAGGTGGTCGCCTTCAACGAACCCATGACCAGCGCCGAGGTCAGCGCCCAGCTGCTCAAGTACGACTCCACCCACGGGCGCCTCGGGCTGCCGGTCAGTCTCACCGGATCAACCCTTTCGGTGGGGGACCGCAAGATTCAGGTCCTGAGCGAACGGGATCCCAAGGCGCTGCCCTGGTCCGATCTGGGCGTGGAGGTGGTCATCGAGTCCACCGGTGTCTTCACGGACGGCCAGAAGGCCGCGGCCCATCTGGAGGCGGGGGCATCGACGGTCATCATCTCCGCTCCGGCCACCAACGTGGATGCCACTTTCGTGGTCGGCGTCAACGACTCGGACTTCGACCCGGCCCGCCACCACGTCATCTCCAACGCCTCGTGCACGACCAACTGCTTCGTGCCCATGGTCAAGGTCCTGGACGATGCCTTCGGGGTACGCCGGGGCCTGATGACCACGGTCCACGCCTACACCAACGACCAGAACCTGCTCGACCTGGCCCACAAGGATCCGCGCCGGGCCCGCGCCGCCGCCATCAACATCGTGCCTTCCTCGACCGGGGCGGCCCGGGCCACCAGCCTGGTGCTGGAGGCCATGAAAGGCAGGCTTGACGGCACGTCGCTGCGGGTGCCGGTGCAGAGCGGCTCCATCACCGATTTCACCGCCGTGGTGGAGGGCCAGCTCGATCGCGATGCCGTCAACGCCGCCTTCCGCGCCGCCGCCATCAAGGGTCCGCTGTCCGATGTATTGGTCTATACCGAGGATCCGATCGTCTCGTCCGACGTCCTCGGCGCCCCCGCCTCGTGCACTTTCGACTCCCTTTTGACCATGACCATGGACCTCGACGGCGCGTCCAGCCTGGTCAAGATCTTCGGCTGGTACGACAACGAATGGGGCTACTCCAACCGCTTGGTTGACCTGGCCTTGATCGTCTCCCGCTCCGCCGGCGCCTGATCGGTGGTCGCCCCGGTACCGGTGCTGGAGGATCTGCCCGATCCGAAGGGGAAACGGGTGCTGGTCCGGACGGATTTCAACGTCCCTCTCACCGATGGCCGGATCGATGATGACCGCCGCATCCGGGCCGCCGTTCCAACCCTGACCTGGCTGGTGGAGGCGGGCGCCCAGGTGACGGCCTGTTCCCACCTGGGCCGGCCCAAAGGTGAGGCCGATCCCCGATACTCGATGGACCCGGTCCGTCAGCGCCTGAAGGAACTCGTGCCCGACGTGGCCCTCATGGAGAACCTCCGCTTCGACCGAGGTGAGGAGGCCAACGACCCCGCCTTCGTGGACCGACTGGTGGAGGGTCAGGACCTCTTCGTCAACGACGCCTTCGGCGCCGCCCATCGGGCCCACGCCTCCATCATCGGGCCTCCCACCCGCCTGCCCTCGGCCGCCGGGAGGCTGCTGGCCCGGGAGGTGGAGGTCATCGGCGGTCTGTTGGAGAGCCCGGTCCGGCCCTTCCTGGCCATCCTCGGGGGGGCCAAGGTGAGCGACAAGCTCGGGGTCATCCGGGCCCTCATGGAAAAGGTGGATGCCATCGTGGTCGGCGGCGGCATGTGCTTCACCTTCCTGGTGGCCCTGGGCCACCAGGTGGGCGATTCCCTGGTCGAGCCGGGCGAGGTCGAAGCCTGCCGTGACCTCCTCGATGCCGGTCGGCGCCTGGTACTGCCCATCGACATCGTGGCCCAGAGCCCGACCGGGGAAATCCGCCAGTTCGGCCGCAGCCTGCCCGAGGGCTGGAGGGGCCTCGATATCGGGCCGGGCACGGCCGCCGAGTTCATCGATGAGATCTCCTCGTCCCGGACCATTCTTTGGAACGGGCCCATGGGTCGCTTCGAGGACGAACGCTTTGCTGCCGGGACCCGGGCGGTGGCCGAGGCCATGGCCGAGTCGCGGGGTTACACCGTGGTCGGCGGCGGGGACTCTGCTGCGGCCCTCGAGCACCTGGGCCTGGCTGACCGGATCGACTTCGTCTCCACCGGCGGCGGGGCCTCCCTGGAGCTGCTCGAGCTGGGCGACCTGCCCGGTCTGGTGGCCCTGCGCCAAGGGCGGGGTTAAGTGGCCGCCCCGCCCCGTCGGCCGCTCATCAGCGGCAACTGGAAGATGAACATCAACCACCTGGAGACCATCCAGGTGGTCCAGAAGCTGGCCTACCGGCTGACCCCGGCCGACACCGGCGCCGCCGACGTGTCCATCCATCCCCCCTTCACCAGCCTGCGCTCGGCCCAGACGGTCATCGACTCCGACGAATTGCCCCTCGCCCTGGGGGCCCAGAACTGTCACTGGGAGTCCTCGGGAGCCTTCACCGGGGAGATCAGCCCGGTCATGCTGGCCAAGCTCAACGTCCGCTACGTCCTCCTGGGCCACTCCGAACGGCGCCAGCTGATGGGGGAGGACGACTCCATGGTCTCGCGCAAGGCGGCGGCGGTGTTCGCCAACGCCATGGTGCCCATCGTCTGTGTGGGCGAGACCCTCGACCAGCGGGAGGCCGGCAGCACGGCCGAGGTGGTCTCCACCCAGGTGGGGGCCAGCCTGGAGGGCCTATCCCCGGCCCAGGTCGGGTCCATGGTCCTGGCCTATGAGCCCATCTGGGCCATCGGAACCGGCCGTAACGCCACGCCCGAGGATGCCCAGGAGGTGGCCGGCGTCATCCGGGCCCTGGTCGGGGCCCGGTGGGGGTCCCCGGCCGCCGCCTCGGTGCGCATCCAGTACGGCGGCTCGGTCCGGCCGGACAACGCCGCCGAGCTGCTGGCCGGTCCCGACGTGGACGGCGCCCTGGTTGGGGGGGCCAGCCTGGATCCGGACGGGCTGGCCGCCATCGTGGCCGCCATCTCCCAATAGGCCCATCTGGAGCCGGTTACACTCCTCGCCTTGCTTACGCTCATCGTGGTCACCCTCCACGTCATCGTTTCCGGGCTCCTGGTCCTGCTCATCCTGCTCCACAGTGGGCGGGGCGGCGGCCTCTCGGACATGTTCGGCGGGGCCGGCTCGGTGGCCGCCGGATCGACGGTGGTGGAGCGGAACCTGGACCGCATCACCGTGGCCGCGGCCGTGATCTTCGCCTTCACCACGGTCACATTGGCCATGCGTCTCAGCTAGGACCCCTCGTCTGGGCCGAGGATGCTTCCCACCAGCTGGGAGCGCTGGTACCTTGGCTCAACCCGCTCTGTCGGGCGATCGGCGAACTGGGCGACCCCGCGGGGGCCCGAAAGGTGGTCAAGTGGCACGCATACGTAGGCCCTTCCGAATTGGAGCCGTCCTTCTGGTGATCGGGCTGGCAGCCGCGGCATGCGGCTCCAGCACCAAGTCGAGTTCGACCTCGACGACTTCGGGTTCGAGTTCCTCGGTCAAGAAGGGCGGAAACGTCACATTCGCCCTGGATGAGAACCTGGCCGGGTTCAACGTCAATACCTCGGCGGCCAACGAGTACGTCCTCCAGGAGATCCTGGACCAGGTGTGGCCCCAGCCCTTCCTGATCAACGCCAGCGCCACCCCGTACCTCAACACGGAGTTGCTGCAGAGCGCCAGCGAGACCAGCACCAGCCCCCAGACCGTCGTCTACAAGCTCAACCCGAAGGCCAAGTGGAGCGATGGTCAGCCCATCGACGCCTGGGACTTCTGGTACAACTGGCAGGCGCAGAGCGGCGCGTCGAATGTCACCGACATCGATGGCAAGCCCATCGACGCCGCCAGCACTACCGGATATAACCAAATCAAGTCAGTCACGGGCTCGGCCCCGGCCACCGGATCCTGTACTCCGGGCACGGCCATCAAGGGCATCCCGACTTCCATCGCCTGTGGCAATGGCAACACCATCACCGTCGTCTACTCGACCCCCTACGCCGACTGGCGAGGCCTGTTCGGTGACTTGGTGCCGGCGCACATCGTGGCCGCCGGGGCCAGCTGGAACTCTGGCTTCAACGACGTCACCAAGATGGTCTCGGGCAGCTGGTACAAGATCTCCAGCTACACCGAGAACCAGTCGCTGGTCTTGACCCGCAACCCCGACTACTGGGGGACCCCGGGCAACCTGGACACCATCACCTTCCAGATCTTCAACGGTGACACCCAGGCCGCTCCTGCCCTGCAGAACGGCGAGGTCCAGATCATCAGCCCGCTGCAGACGGACCTGTCCATCGTGCAGCAGGTTAAGCAGATCCCGGCCATCACCACCAAGATCTACGGTGGCCTCGAATTCCAGCACATCGACTTCAACCAGTCCGATCCTTATCTGGCCATGCTGCCGGTCCGCCAGGCCATCGCCCTGGGCACCGACCGCAAGCAGATCGTCCAGCGGACCGTTGGGGAGTTCGACCCCAGCATCGTCGCTCTGGGTGACCGGATGCTGGTTCCCGGCCAGCCCGGTTACCAGGACAATGGATCGGCCTATGAGACGGTTGACGTGGCCAAGGCCAAAGCGGCGCTGCAGTCGGCCGGGATGACCATGGCCTCCGACGGCTACTTCCAGCCCAAGACCGGCCCCCAGGCCGGGAAGGATCTGACCTTCACCATCAAGTCCACCAGCGGCAACGCCCTGCGGGCCAACATCGAACAGCTCTTCCAGGCCGACATGAAGGCCATCGGCATCAACATCCAGATCGCCAACGAGACGGCGGCCACCCTGTTCGGGACCGACCTGCCCAAGGGCCAGTACCAGATGGCACTCTTCGCCTGGGTCTCGACACCATTCGAGTCTGGCAACCAGTCCATCTACTGCTCCTACACCAACACCGCCAACTGCGGTCAGAACTGGGTCCACTACGCCAACCCGGCGGTGGACAAGCTCCTGGCCGCCGGTGCCACCGCGGCCAGCCCAAGTGCCGAGCAGAGTGACTTCCAGCAGGCCGACCAGTTGCTCTGGAAGGACGTGGTAACTCTGCCCCTGTTCCAGGGCGTCGAGCTCACCGCCTGGTCGAACAAGTACGCCAACATCGAACCCAACCCGTCCAACGCCGGCATCCCCTGGAACGCCCAGACCTGGGGGGTCAAGGCGTCCTAAGGGGCTAAGAGAAACAGTCCAGACGTGAAAGGAGGGGCGGTCCCGGTGCAGATGCCGGACCGCCCCTCCGCCGCGCACGACCGAACCTAAGCTCGGGAACCGAATGCTTGCCTACATTGTCCGGCGGCTGGCCTACAGCGTCGTGGTCCTCTTCCTGTCTACCCTGTTGGTGTTTATCCTGGTGGCTGAATCCGGCGACCCGCTGGCCATCCTCAGGTCCAACCCCCACGTATCCCCCAGGACCATCGCCGCCCGGGCCAGTCTCCTGCACCTGAACCTCCCGCTCTGGGACCGGTACTGGATCTGGTTCTCGCATGCCGTCCGAGGCGACTTCGGCCAGACCATCGCCTATCAGCCGGTAGGCCACCAGCTCTGGCAGCACTTCGGGATAACCCTGCGCATGGTCGTCCTCGCCATCCTGATTGCCATATTCGCTGGGATCGGGATGGGTGTGTTCGCCGCGCTGCGCAACGGGCGCATCGGGGATCGGGGGTCGATGACCCTCAACTTCCTGTTTCTCTCGATACCCACCTTCGTGATCGGCCTGCTCCTCAAGGAGTTCGTGGCCATTCCGCTCAATCAGCACGTGAACCGCACCATCTTCTATACCAGTGGGGAGGCAAGCCCGACCCTGACCGGAGGCTTCTTCTCGCGCCTGCCGGACTACGCGGCCCACACTGCCCTGCCGGTGATAACCCTGGTTCTGATCACCTACTCGGCCTGGGCCATATACCAACGGTCCGCCACCCTCGACGCCATCGACAGCGATTACGTCCGCTTGGCCCGAGCCAAGGGCATCTCTCCCCGTCGGGTGCTGACCCGCCACGTGATCCGCAACGCCCTGATACCGGTCACGACGGTCATCGCGTTGGACTTTGCCGGGGTGTTGGGCGGAGCCATCGTGACTGAGCAGGTTTTCAACTGGCAGGGAATGGGCACCTGGTTCATTCAGGGGGTGAGCACCCTGGATATCAACATCGTGCTGGCCTATCTGCTGATCACGGCGGTATTCGTCATCGGCTTCAACCTCCTGGCCGACATCCTCTACGCCGTTCTGGACCCGAGGATCCGGTATGACTGAGCCCTTCGTTCCCCCGAGCCGGAACGATGAAGGGTTGCGGGCCGCCCTGACCGAGGGAGACCTGGACGTCACCGGCCTGTCGGCGGGAACTCAGTCGGCCCCCCATGAGCATCCCCGCCCGGGCACCGAGCTGCCGGCCCTGGATCAACACGGGATGGACGGCCAGGCCAAGGGTCAGACCCGACTGGTGGCTCGACGCTTCTTCGGCCAGCCGATGGCCGTGGGCGGGCTCATCCTGTTCGCTCTGTTGGGGATCGCCTCCGCGGTGGTCGGTCACGTATGGAAGTACTCGTACTCCCAGATCACCAACCAGTTCGCCGCCGGCCCCAGTGGAGCCCACCCTTTCGGTGTCGATGACATCGGCCATGACCTCATGGCCCAGGTCATGCGGGGCGTGGAGAAGGACATCCAGACCGCACTCCTAGTGGCCCTCATCGCCATGCTCATCGGGACCACCATCGGAGCCATAGCGGGCTACTACCGGAACATGGCCGACAACCTGCTCATGCGCTTCGTGGACCTGGTTCTTTCCGTGCCCATCCTGGCCGTGCTCATCGTGCTGGGGCACCTCGTGTCCCGCCAGGCGGGCAACTGGTTCTGGGTGGCGGTCATCATCGGGGTGCTGGCCTGGACCTACGTGGCCCGCCTGGTCAGGGCCGACTTCCTGTCCCTGCGGGAGCGGGACTTCATCGAGGCGGCCCGGGCTCTGGGATCGACCAACCGGCGCATCATCATCCGGCACATGCTGCCCAATGCCATCGGGCCCATCATCGTCAACGGGACCCTGACCGTGGCCACCAGCATCATTCTGGAGTCCACCCTTTCCTACCTCGGCCTCGGCATCCAGCCTCCGGAGGTCTCCCTGGGCACGCTGGTGGCCTCTGGCCAGAGCGCGGCCACCACCGAGTGGTGGCTCTTCGTCTTCCCCGCAGGGTTCCTGGTACTGCTGATCCTGTGCATCTTCCTGGTCGGCGACGGCCTGCGCGAGGCGCTGGATCCGAAGAAGAACCGGGTGAGGGCGTGACCACCTCCGATCCATTCGCTCCGGTACTGGATGTCCAGGACCTCTATGTCGACTTCCCCACGGGTGAGGGCACGGTTCACGCCGTACGAGGGCTGGATCTCCAGGTGGCGCCGGGGGAAGTGGTGGGAATCGTGGGGGAGTCCGGCTCAGGGAAGTCGGTGACGGCTCTGTCTGCCATGGGCCTCCTGCCCCGGCAGGCTCGCACCCAGGGGTGGGTCAGGGTCAAGGGCAAGGAGGTCCTGGGGGCGAGCGAGCGGGATCTGATGGGCGTCCGGGGCCGGACCATCAGCATGATCTTCCAGGACCCGATGACCTCGCTCAACCCGGTCTACTCGGTGGGCTGGCAGATAGCCGAGGCCCTGCGGGCCCACCAGCAGCTGACCAAGGGGGAGGCTTTCGAGCGGGCGGTGCAACTGCTCACCCTGGTCGGCATCCCTCGCCCCCGCGAAAGGGCGGGCGACTACCCCCATGCCTTCTCCGGCGGCATGCGCCAGCGGGTAGTGATCGCCATCGCCATGGCCAACGACCCCGAGATCATCCTGGCCGATGAGCCCACCACCGCTCTCGACGTGACCGTCCAGGCCCAGATCCTCGAGGCGCTCAAGACGGCCCTGGACGAGACCCGAGCCGCCCTGCTGCTGATCACCCACGACCTGGGCGTGGTGGCCGGCTTGGCCGACCGGGTGGTGGTCATGTACGCCGGGCGGGCCGTGGAGACCGGCAGCGTGGACGACATCTTCTACCGCCCGGGCATGCCCTACACGGTGGGGTTGATCGGTTCACTGCCTCGCCTGGACAGCGACGGAACCGAGAGGTTGCGGCCCATCCCGGGCTCGCCTCCATCCCTGGTCGGTGAGCTCAAGGGTTGCCCGTTCGCCCCCCGCTGTCCTATGCGGGTGCCCGAGATGTGCGATGTGGAGGAGCCGACCCTGCGCCCGGTGGGCTCGCAAGAAGGAGGGCCCCACCTGGCTGCCTGCCACTTCGCGGACAAGGTGGCCAGCGGTGCGGCCGGCCCGATCTTCGAGGCCACCTCCCGGGACCTGAGTGGGCCGGCCCTGGCCGAGGGAACCCGATGAGCGCCTCGGTGCAGGCGGCTTCGTCCGATCTTCCTGGGCCGGCGGGGGCGCCTCTCCTCGAGGTGACGGACCTGGTCAAGCACTTCCCGCTCCGAGGCGGCAGGGTGTTACGGCGCACGGTGGGCGACATCCACGCCGTCTGCGGGGTGAACCTCATCGTCCGTCCGGGCGAGACCCTCGGATTGGTGGGGGAGTCGGGGTGCGGCAAGTCCACTACCGGGCGGGCCATCCTGCAGCTTCTGAAGCCGACTTCCGGCTCGGTTCGTTTCGATGGCAAGGAGCTGACCGATCTCGGCCCCAAGGAGATGCGCCTGGTCCGTCGTGACCTTCAGGTCGTCTTCCAGGATCCTTACGCCTCGCTGGATCCGAGGATGCCCGTAGGCGACTCGGTGGGGGAGGCCCTGCAGATCCACGACATCGGCGGAAACCGGGCTGCCCAGCGCCAGCGGGTGGCCGAAGCCTTCAAGCTGGTGGGGCTCGAGCCGTACCACGCCAACCGGTATCCCAATGAGTTTTCCGGCGGGCAGCGCCAGCGAATTGGCATCGCCCGGGCACTGATCCTGGACCCGAAGCTGCTGGTCCTGGACGAGCCGGTGTCGGCCCTGGACGTGTCCATCCAGGCCGGCGTGGTCAACCTCCTGGAGGACCTCCAGGAGCGCCTGGGGATCGCCTATCTCTTCATCGCCCACGACCTGTCGGTGGTCCGCCACATTTCCGACCGGGTGGCCGTGATGTACCTGGGCAAGGTGGTGGAGGAGGGGGCCCGAACCGACGTGTACGACCGGCCCAGCCATCCCTACACCCAGGCGCTGCTCTCGGCCGTGCCCCTCCCGGACCCCAGGGCCGAGCGGGCCCGGTCCAGGATCGTGCTGGAAGGGGACGTGCCGAGCCCCGTGGATCCGCCCTCGGGCTGCCGGTTCCGGACCCGATGCTGGAAGGCCCAGGACATCTGCGCCCAAGAGGAGCCTGAGCTAATCGACCGCGGCCAGGGTCACCCGGTGGCCTGCCACTTTGCCGAGGTCCGTGAGGTCTTCTGAGCCCGGGCCGGCTGGGCCTCCGGCTTCCTCCGGCGCGGTAGTCTGTCGCTCCCCGTTGACCACATCAGCGGGCAGGTCGGAGTGGCGGAATAGGCAGACGCGCCAGCTTGAGGGGCTGGTGTCCGCAAGGACGTGGGGGTTCAAGTCCCCCCTCCGACACCACCTGGGCCACGCGCCAGATCCACCTCAGCTCGCACCTGGTTCGACGCTGGGTCATAGGTGAGTTGGACTCCGAGTTGGGCGTAGATGGCGGCGCGATCGGTTGGACTGGCCTGCTGCAAGGCGTGTACCAGGCCCCCGAGGCTGGTGGCTATCGCCTCGATCTCTCCTGCGGAGAACGGTCGCCAGTTGGCTCGGTGCGGCAGCGACCGCTCCAGGCGGTCCCGTTCGTTGCGTAGCTCGACGATCCGGCGGGACACCCACTCCATCGGCATGTCCGCCTCCTCGACGGACTGCATCAGGCGTTTGATCCGGAGATCGCAGTTGGCGATGGCGACCTTGGTGGTATCGGCGTAGGCGGTGGCGTCTGGCGGTGCTGCTTGCGCCTCGGCCAAGGCCTCGGGAGTAACGATCTCCGCCAGCCAACTGTCGAGCTTGCTCACGATGGCGTCCTCCCGAACGTAGACGGAAGGCGGATGGTCAAGCTCGGCCGGAAGGGCCCGCTGGGACCGCATGGCGCATCGGTATAGAACCCGAGTCGGATGCCCAGGGGTCCGAGCCGGTCGGGCCTGAGCTTGCAGCTTTCGGCCGCATATTCCGCACGTCAACAGACCCCGGAGCAGGTAGGGGTAGTGGGCTTCGCGGGGCTTGGTGCGGCTGGGCACCTGACCGAACCGAGCGGCGACTCGACCCGCTAGATCGGGGTCGACCAGCGGCTCGGTGTCGTTGTGGCTGGCCGCGATCCACTGGGAGTCCGGGCGCCACCGCATCCGGGTGACATGGCCGGCGGCGACGTCGGCGATGTCTAGAAGCTCCTCGTGTCGCTGCTGTTTGCCCCAGACCTTGCGTCCTCCGTAAATCGGGTTGGTCAGGATCGCCCGGACGGCCGTATGGGCCCACCCTCTGGGGTCACGGTGGGGGTTGCGGCGCCGGTCGTGGGCGGCGGGGGAGGGCAGGCCCTCTTGGGTCAAGGTCTCGGCGATCAGGCGGAGGCCGGCACCGCTTGCGTACATCTCGAACATGCGCCGCACCACCGGGGCTGTGACCCGATCGGGCTCGACGGTCAGGGGACAAGGCCATACGATGGCCATAGGTGGCAACACCGCCTTGGACCCCCTTCCGACGGCAGCGACCAAACTGAGTGCGGGAGGGGGTCCCTCGCGTACAGGGACCGGTCATCCTCTCCGCCATGACCGTCAGGCCACCAGCTCAGCGCTGTTCAATCAGCGTTGCCGAAGTGCCCAGCGTCAGCCCCAGGAAGCGTCACCGCCAACAGGTGGCGTCGAGCCCACAGCGGGCCAGGAGGCGCCGGGAGCGGTCTTCGGTGGAGGGGTCCGTAAAGCTCATGGAGGTAACCAGATGCCGTCTTCGTGCCGGTGTTTTTGCCCTGCCGGAGGGCCGGGCGCCAGCGTCCCAAGACCCTAGACATCTCCGGATCGTCCCGGACGACCGAATTCAACCCCGGGCGCCCCAATAAATCCGGCCCGCAGGAGACGGCCCCCTCGCCCATACCGCCGGTTGTCAGGCAGGTTGATCGAAACACGGTGCGGAGCCGGTTGGCCTCTGCAGCAGCAGCCTGGACTAAGCCCAGCGACGCTTTTCGAAACCTGGGCCGGGCCCCACCCTGACCAATCGAGCGGGTCGGGCTAGCCTTAACCGCACTTCACTGGGCCTGGGGAGGGGAAGTGGCCAAGAGAACTGATGGGCACCTCGTGCGCGCCACCAGGTTGACGGAACAAGCAGTCGGATTCGGGGCGGGTCAGTGAGCGATTCAGGCGGGCTTGGCCAGTTCCGACGGGACTTGGGCTGGGCCATCACGACGTCGACCCCGAGCCTGCTAATGGCTCTCACGGTGGTTCTGAGCGGGGTCAGCGCGGCCTTCGGGGCAGCCGGAGCCCGGCATCATGTTCTGCCCGGCGTGGCCATCCTGGCCCTGCCCGCGATTGTGTTCAATGTCGGTTTCCTCGGCACTCAGCGGGTCTGGTTCCTCTATGCGCAGCAAGACCAGGTCATGACCGGGAAGGATATCTGGAGCCTGAGTTGGAGGTTCTTCTGGCGCTTTGTGCGCCTCGGTCTGCTGGCTGGGTTCCTTGACAGTCTCCTGGTCGCGGTAGTCCGGCCCTGGACCGGACACAACGCTCTGATCTGGTCGACCGCCATCGTCGGTCTGGTGGGCGACGTGCTCCTGACCTTTGTCGTTCCCGCCCTGGTCTTCACCACGGACTCGGTTACCCAGGCGGGAAAGCTGGGTCTGTCGCTGCTGGCTCGTAGCTGGCGGCAATCCTGGCCCTACCTCCTGACTCCGGGTCTCACCCTGGTCTCCGTCGGCCAAGTCTGGGGAAGCAGAGGCAGCGCCTTCGTACCGGCTGTGGTCATCGCCACGGTCGGGTCCGTTCTCGGCCTGTGGTTCAAGGGCGCCATCGTCAGGCACTACCTCCGCTGGGTGCCCAAAACTGAGCCGTACATCAAATCGCAGGGCGTCCGGCGCCGGGCAAGGACGGGGCCAGCCCGCGCCGGCAGGACGGGCGCCCCACCGGCGATCATTCCTGAGCGGACGCCGGATGATCCGTCAATTTTCGACATCGCTGATCGGATGCAAAGACGCCCTGACGGTCGGGAGGACCGCCCTGAGTGAGAATGAGGGCCCGTGAATTGAGTAGAAGCGAGTCAGGTTCTCCGAGCTGGTGCGTTCGACACGGCCCTCGTTCAAGGAGGAGCCCTACAACGACCTAGTGGCTCGAACTGTTCCCTAGGCGGCGGTTCCGTTGGGGGAGATGGCGGTCTACCTGCACCTCATTCGGTCAGGGATGGTGCCACCCCCGCCATCTGGACCGGACCCTGCCCCCAAACGACGTCAACCTCCTTGAGCCCGAAGTATTATTGCCCATACCGAATCTCCGGCTGGGGGTGGCAGTGCCCCATCGCCGCCGGCGGGATTCGGGCGGCTTACCGGGACTGCTATCCCCTGGAGGGCAATAAGCGGCTCGCCGGCCACGTGGATACTCGCCGTTGCCGGGCCGATCCTCGACCCAGGCCCGAGCGGTCTTCTCGCGCCTGGCTCGGCGAATCCAAGCCGAGCTCGCACCCTACCTCTCACAACGCCGGAGCGGACCTGCATGGATCTCAGAATGGTGGAGAGGGCTTAAGCAAACCGTCGCGCTGCAGGCGTCCGCGCCAAGCAGCAACCTTGCCTCCGGACTCCCCCACCGGCACGAGAATCATCAGATCTGCATAGCGCCGGAGCCACAGAGTCTCGGGTCGGATCGTCCACTGGCGGCTCAGTGGTTCCAGCAATTCGCGCGAACGAGCTAGGTAAGGTGTGAGATGCCGAGGGAGCAGCGAACCGCTCTGCGCCAGGTGAGCGGAGAAGACCAGCAATCCTTTGATGATCGCATCGGCCATTCCGCGCGGATCCCAGATTCGTTCGTGGACTTCGACCCTCTCCAAGCTGAGATGGGATAGGAGCGTGTCTAGCTTTGAGAGCGCCGGTTCGAGGTTTTCCACCATCGCCGCGTCGGGTGCCCAACTGGCCAGGAAGAGCCCCGGCCGAATGTCCGACTGACTCCACCGGCGGGAGGCGGTGGCGGAGCTGGTGCGCGCGCGGCATCCGATCAAGAACTCAATCAAGCAGCGACCGTGCACGAGAGCGCCTTCTAGGTGCCCGGACGCAATGAGTGGATCGTCCTCGGCCGGGATGCGGCTGAGCATCTCTGCCATCTCGAGGGCTTCGCCACCCACCTTGTGAATGGCCACGACCTGCCAGTCCGGAACCCCCCAACTGTCTTCAGCCATCTGAGCGTGAGTCCCCGCTCTCCCCCGACGACCAGACCTGATCGGCATCCTCCCAATAGGTTCGGGCCAAGGAAGTTGCCAGCATGAGGGCGACCAAGGTGTACCGCGGCTGGAAAAGCTCGGGGTGGCCCACGGCATGGGCCGTAGCGTGGCGAGCAAAGTGGCCAGGAGGTGGAGCGCCATCGTCCGGGTACCACTTCTTGTAAGCCCGGACCAATGGTCGCAGAGCCAAAGCCTCCGTTGCCAGGCGGACGGAGAGCTCGTCCCAGTCCTCCTCGGCGCGCTTTTTGGCCTCGGTGCGGCCGCTCCGACCAAGCATCTGGAGCACAATGCTGTCGATCACATTGCCTGCGTGTGACTGGGCGGGACTCTCGAAGCCAGCCTGGTAAGCGCTGATTGCCAGCCGCGTCTGGCGGCCCCATTCGTGATTGACCTCCTCCAAGACCGCTGGACAGTCTTCCAAGATCCCCACGCTCTGGGTCTCCAGAATGACAGCCCTCTCCTCGTACGAATGGGCCTGAATCAGCAGGTCAACTATCTCGCGGCGAGGCACCCAGGCCATCGGAATGCCTTCCCCCAGAGCGAGAGCGGCCGCCTCGTCCAGATCAACCGCGGAGAGGTTGGCAGGGAACCAGCGAGAGAGGGATTCCATGATCCCGCTGAGATCAATGGCGTCAGCTAGATGCTTGTAGTGGTCCGTGAATATGGCAGGGTCGAGACCCAGCATCGTCTCCACCGTCGGCAGGTTCTGGCTGAGGATCTCGCCGATGCCCCCGAAATCCATTGGGTGCGGCTCTTTCAGAGGGACGTCAGGCGGCTTCGGGCACGAGTCCATCGAGGTATCGAGACTCGTGAACGCGTTTGTGTTCCTGGTCCAGGTGGAACGACCAGTACTCGTCCCAGCAGTCG
>Ga0307374_10000547_pt1 | contig 71793 bp, 63 predicted proteins | sample OX3MG_FD_202532 | JGI IMG/M metagenome (GOLD analysis project Ga0307374, IMG submission 202532) | Soil microbial communities from Risofladan, Vaasa, Finland - OX-3 | ecosystem: Environmental > Terrestrial > Soil > Coastal area > Acid sulfate soil | place: Finland: Risofladan, Vaasa | collected... | reverse complement strand
CCGAAGCGGTCGAGGCGCTCAAGAAAGCATCCCGCGCCGGCTACCGGGCGGCCACTGCGTAAAAAAACTCCGCTTCGAGAGACAGTCGCAACAAAATAATTGCGAAACAATAAACTCGCGAGCAAATAAAAGGGCCTGCACCGTTTCCGGTCGCAGGCCCTTCGTTCGAATATACTTCGTTATTATTGTTGCGGCTGCCGCGGCTGCAGTTGCGAAGGCGGCTGAGACGGCGGTTGCTCCGCTGGTTGAGCGGGTCCTTCCGCTTTGCGCACGACTCTCAGGAACGGCTTCGGCAACTGCCACAGGATTTTCGCATCCGACGCACCGTCGGGATAAAACTTCGTTGATTCCTGACCCGTCGGTTGCAGAATGATATCCACGCGGCGGTTGTATGCGAGCCATGTGTTCTTGACGCGCCGCATCATCCACTTTTCCGGCTTCGCTGGATTTTGCTGCTGTAGCTGATCCACTTCTGAACGATCGAGCTGCCGCTCTTTGCCCTCCGCGCGCGTCTCGATCTTGTCGGCGGAGATTCCCTGCGCAACAAGATAGTCCTTCACGCGGTCCGCACGCCTCTGGCTGAGCGCTTCGTTGTATGGCGCCGAGCCGCGGACGTCCGCATGCCCCACAACGGTCAGCTTTGCCTCGTCGTCATAGTCCAAATATTTCTTGAACGTGGACGCCACTTGATCGAGCGACTGCTGCTGGCTGCCCAGGAGTCCCACATCCGGATGCTCCTTGACAGGATACGCCGTGGGATAAAAAACGCTTTCGAGTGTCACCACGGGCATCGGCTCAATCGAACCAGTGATGTGGAGACTCGCGGTTTGCGTGGTCGTGCCACCGCAGACGTTCGTCGCAGTCAGCGTGTAAGGTTGAGTCTCGTCGATTGGCCCAATGTTCTGCTGTTTCGGCGTGGCAGTGATTGTTTGATTGCCGCTGGTAGCGACGTCGCCGATCGGGTCAATCGTCACTTTGCTGGCATTCGACGAAGTCCACGTCAGCGTTGACGTTCCGTCTTCCTTCACCTTGTCGCCGATTTTGTGATATTTCACATCGGTGGGATTCAGCGTCAGCGTCGCCGTAGGTTGTATGTTGACGTTGATGGTGGCGCTTTGCGTCACGTTGCCGCCCGGCCCGGTCGCCGTGTAGTTGTAGGTCGTTGTCTTCTGCGGCGAGACGGTTTTGTTGCCGCTCGCGTCCACGTCCCCGACTTCGCTGATGTTCACGTCGACGGCGTCTGTGGAATTCCACGTCAGTTGCGACGAATCACCGCAATTGATTTGCGTCTGCGAGGCGGAAAAAGTGCCCGTGACAGGAGCAACGGCCACGGTGGAGCTGGCAAAGCCGGCCTTGAACCTGGGCTGCGGCCCCAGCGTATTGCCCTGCTTCCAATCCTTCGTCTTAGTCGCGCCGCCGTGGAGTTGAACGGTGACGCGCTGGCCGGCCTGAACGGTCACGGGGCCTGACCACACCGTTTGCCCGTTGTGGGTCACGTCAATCTGGTACGTGCCGGGCCTTACCAGCAAACGCTGGTGCCACAGCCAATTCCAGTCGAATTCGTCGACATGCCCAACGAAATACGCGGGCTTCTTGCCGTTTAGCAGCACGGCAGCGCTGCGGTCGCCTTTGAGTTCGATGTCGCCGAACGGCCCCGAAACCTCTCCGCCCGCCGACTGCAGCGTCACGTTGACATCGGTCGTTTTGCCTGCCGTGATATCCACGTCCTGCGTTTGTGGGCTATACCCATAGTTATAAACCCCCACGGAATGTTTGCCCGCGGGCAGCTTTATCGTTTGATTGCCATTTTTGATTGCATTGCCGTCCACGAATACATACGCCTGCTTTGGGCTTACTTTGATCTTGAGCTTTCCGTCTTGCGCGAATGCCGACGAAGCAGCCATGAGGGCCACGACCATCGCGAGGACGGGAACGAGAGAGAGAAATTTCGTTCGCATCTTGAATGAACTCCTTCCGAGATTGTCAGTAGTAGTGCGAGATGCCCCACAAAGTTAGATGCACGGGGGGCCTGAGGGTGGGCAGACCTAAATTTAACTCTGTGGGGTGCCCTGTAGTCAAGGGAATTAACCTGAGCAAAGCCGTCAGGTCTAGTGCGGACCGGACCAAGAATGGAGGCTTCAAATCCCCCGTTGTACGAGACTGACATGTCAGTCTCGTATAGGCACCGAGCCTGCTTCGTCCGTTTCAGCGACATGTTCGTCCCAATAATGAACAGTTGCGCCAAAGCAGATCCGAAAACTCGTTTGCAACCACTTTGCAGTGAAACGTTTATCGCGTTGCGGTTCGGACGCAAACGTGCGATTTAGAAGTCTGTCTGACTTAGAGAGAACTGCTTTAGGCGCAGGTCGGGATAAGCGCCCGACTCGAACGGAGTACCCATGAGCACGTTGCTTCAGGATTTTCGTTACGGTCTTCGGGTCCTTTTGAAGTCGCCGGGATTCAGCATCATTGCCATTCTCACCCTGGCGCTTGGCATCGGCGCAAACTCCACGATTTTCAGCTGGATTAATTCCACGGTGCTCGACCCTATCCCGGGCGTTCAGCACGCCAGCCAGTATGTTGCATTGACCACCGGAGGCGCGAACGATCCTAATCCTCTCTCCTATCCCGATTACGTCGATCTGCGAGACCGCAATCACAGCTTTTCCGAGTTCATTGGATCAAATCTGACATCTATGGATCTCACCGCGAACGCCAAGCCGGAGCGCGTTTGGGGCGTCCTCTGCACCGCGAACTACTTCTCTGGGCTTGGCGTCAGGCCTGTTCTTGGGCGCGGTTTCCTTCCCGGCGAAGGCGCAAAGCCGGACGGCGCTCCGGTGGTCGTCATCAGCTATCGGCTCTGGCAGACGCATTTCGGCGGCGAGCGCTCCGTTGTCGGGAGCACAATCGAGATCAACAAGCATCCTTACACGATTGTCGGCGTGACACCTCCTCTCTTCCAGGGAACTCAAACTGGTTTGCGTGCCGACATGTGGATTCCAGTCATGATGATTGGGCAATTCTGGCCACAGGAGAACCCCCTTCAAGCGCGGGGAGACCGCTGGGTCATGGTGACCGCGCGCCTCAAGCCGGGTGTCACGCGAGAACAAGCTCAGGCCGAAATGAATGGCCTGATGCAGCAGATTGCCCGCCAGTATCCGGATGCGCATAAGGGAAATAACACGGTCACTGCTTATCCGCTCTGGCGTGGGCCCTTCGGCGCAAACTATTATCTCGACACGATTCTCTTTCTTCTGATGGCTATCTCCGGCGTCGTCTTGCTTCTTGCGTGCGCCAATGTTGCGAATCTTCTGCTGGTGAGGTCTGTCGCTCGTCGCCGAGAAATGGCCATTCGACTTTCCATTGGCGCTACCCGCTGGCGCCTTGTCCGGCAATTGCTTGCCGAAAGCCTGATTCTGGCGTGCTGCGGCGGCGGCATCGCCATGGTTTTCACTCTGTGGACTGCGGGTACGCTCTCCGATTTCATTCCGCCGGTCGCCGAGATTCCCATATCCATGAGCATTCGCGCCGACCACACGGTTCTCGTTGCGACGCTTGTCATTTCGCTTCTCACCGGCGTCATCTTTGGCATTTTGCCGGCGCTCCGCTCTTCCTCGCTCGAACCCGTTGCCATACTCAAGGAAGAATCCGCAAGCGCCGGCGGAGGACGCAGCAAAGCGCGTCTTTCAAGCATTCTGGTCGTTGCGCAAATCGCCATGTCCCTTCTTCTATTGGTCTGTGCGGGACTTTTCATCCGCAGCTTCCGCGAAGCGCAGAAATTCAATCCCGGTTTCAATCCACACAACGTCTTGCTCTATTCCTATGACCTTGAGGGCGTCGGCTACGACCAAAAGTCCGGCGCTGAATTCGACCGCCAGCTCTTCACAAAACTTCAGGCGATTCCCGGCGTCCAATCCGCTACTCTGGCCGATTGGGTGCCCTTCGGCTTTGGTTCCAGTTCCTACCTGGTCCAGGCGGAGGGCTACGTCCCCCAGCCGCACGAGTCAATGGACGTTGAGTATGCAGACGTGGCTCCCGATTACCTGCGGACCATGCAGATTCCTCTCGTTGCGGGACGTGAGTTCACCGTGAATGACACGTCCAAATCCCAGCTCGTTGCTGTGGTCAATCAGGAGTTTGTGAAACGCTACTGGCCGCATCAGAACGCTATCGGCAAGCGCCTGCATGCGGGCGGCAAGTGGTTCACGGTGGTGGGAGTGGCGCAGAATAGCGATTACGACCACATCGGCCAGAAGCCGAAAAGGTTTCTCTATTTGCCGCTCTTCCAGAATTACGGTTCCGGTGTCTCCATCCACGTGCGTGTTGCCGGCGATCCGCTCGGTTTTGTTGCTCCCGTGGGGCAGGCGGTGCGTTCTCTGGATACCGACTTGCCGCTCTTCGATTTGACGACGCTCGATTCACGCATTCAACTCAACACCGTCACTCAGCGCATGGGCGGAGTTTTTGTCGGCGGCTTCGGCATCCTCGCGCTCGTTCTCGCGGGCATAGGAATTTATGGCGTCCTCTCCTACTCCACGCGCCAGCGCACGCACGAAATCGGCATTCGCATGGCGCTTGGCGCCGAGCCTCGCGACGTCTTCGGCCTCGTCCTGCGCCAGGGGGCATTCCTCGCGATACTCGGGCTCTCCATTGGACTTCTCCTTTCGCTTGTCCTCACGCGTGCGTTGTCCAGCCAACTCTTTGGCGTCACCGCCACGGACCCGCTCACGTTTGCCGCCGTCGGGATCCTGTTGCTCGCCGTCGCGCTTGTTGCCTGCTACCTTCCCGCGCGTCGCGCCATGCGCACGGATCCGATGGTCGCACTGCGGCATGAATAAAGTGGATCGTCGATAGTTGCAAGGTATGAGAGTCGAACCTGTAACTTCACTTTCGACTTTTGCCTTTCAACTGTAAACTTTCTTCTGATGTATTCCGCCGCCATCCTCGACCATTTCAAAAACCCGCGCAACGCCGGCGATTTGCCGGACGCGACCGCGGCCGTCGACGTCACCAATCCCGTTTGCGGCGATACTCTTCGACTCGCTGTTCGCGTGGCCGACGGGAAAATTTCCGCGGTGCGCTTCAAAGCGCAAGGCTGCGTCACGGCGCTCGCGTCCGCTTCTGTGCTGACGGAGCTTGTCGACGGCAAACCGCTCGACGAGGCGTGGAGCGTCACCGCCATGCAAATTTCCGCCGCGCTTGGCGGCTTGCCGCACGCCACATTTCACGGCGCGCAGCTTGCCTCGGACGCGCTGGTCGCTCTCTTTGCCAAATTGTCTTAGGAAGCTTTTTGCGCCTATCGCGCAGCGCGTTCAAGACGCGAATTTGCCCTCGAGGAACAGCGCGGCGCAGACCACAATCGCCACGGCGATCCACAGCAGCCCGGTGTGGATTTTCCAAACGCCTGCCGTGCCCAGGGCAAATGCGAGCGCCACAAGAAGAAAAAATGGCCCCGTGATGAAACAATGGAAAGTCCGGTTGCGCACCGCATTCGCCACGCAGGCCAGTCCGAGAGCGGCGAAAAGCGCGGTCGTTTGATAGCTCTCGAGGTGCAGCCAGTAAATGGCCAGGAGGCCGGCCGCGTAAAAAACGGTGAACGCGCATCCCCAAAAGCAGAGAGCCTGCCACGATGAGCAGCAGTAACCTCTCGAGGGAATATCGCCCGTGCTGGTCATGCTTTTCTGATCTTACTCCTATTGCGATTGCACCGAGAAGCGGCGTAACGTTTCGGGATCGTTCAAATTGATGATGACGCCCTCTTCGCTCACGGGAACTTCGTCCACATCCGTAGCGTGAGCGCGCACCACAGCACGTGCGCCAATATTTTCCGAGGCATTTTCCCGCATCCCGAGCAGCTCTGCGTACAGTGCGCGCGGGAAAATCACGGGATGGCCGCGCTTGCCGCGATACGTGGGAATCACAATTTTGTTTTTGTCGCGCTCGAATGTTTCGACGAGCAGCGAAACGAGCGGCGCGGAAATCAGCGGATGATCGACGAGGCACACCAGCATTCCCTCCGTCGTGCCTTCCGGCAAACTTCGTATCGCCGCCTGCAGCGACGAAAGCTGCCCGCGGCGCCACTCCTCATTCACCACGAGCTCGTCCGCGCCTAATTTGGCTTGCGCGCGAATTTCTTCCGCGTGCGCGCCAACGACGACGCGCAAAATGTTCGCCCGGGGATGGCGCGTCACCTCGATCAAATGCTCCAGAAATGTTTTTGGAGTTTTTACGCACTGCGAATGGGCAGAGGGAAAGTTTTCAGGGAAGGGAAGCAGCGCCTTCGGCTGGCCCATGCGTCGCGATTCGCCCGCCGAAAGAATAGTTAGGGCAATCATGTTCCGTTAGGCGCGAGGTCCTGAGCGCATTTTGCGAAGGGCCGCAAGAATAACGAGCATCGCGTCAGCCGTGTTTCAGCGCCGGGACTTCGTCGAGGCGCACGGCTTTGTGCGGGGCGCCGGGCGCAGCGTTTCGCCGCACGGCGATCAATTCCGCCGTTACGCTCACGGCAATTTCCTCCGGCGAGAGAGCGCCAATCTCCAGGCCGACAGGCGCGTGGACGCGCGCGAATTTCTCCATCGCGATGCCTTGCTTCTCGAGCGCCTTGTACACGGAAATCACTTTGCGCTTGCTACCGATCATTCCGATATAGCGCGCGTCGGTGCCCACGGCCCATTCGAGCACGCGCATGTCGTCTTTATGCCCGCGCGTCACAATCACAAGATATGATGAAGCATTCGGCTTTAATTTTTCGAACGCGTCTTCGTAGCTCGTCAGGGTTTCCTCGGCCATCGGGAAACGCTCCGTGTTGGCGAAACTGGCGCGGTCGTCAATCACGCTGATCGAAAATCCAGCGAGATGCGCGACGCGCGCGAGCGCCGTCGAAACGTGACCACCTCCGAACAAATATAATTTCGGCTGCGGCAGAATCGGTTCGACGAAAATTTCGAGCGTCCCTCCGCAAATCAGGCCCGCGTCGTAGGCCGCCTCGTTGTTCAGGCTGAACGTCATCTTGCGCGGCGTTTCCTGCTGGATCACTTCTTTCGCGGCGGCCCACACGTCCGCCTCGACGCATCCGCCGCCGACGGTGCCGGCAATGGAGCCATCTTCGCGCACCAACATGCGCGAGCTTTCGTAACTCGGAATCGAGCCGTTCGTGTGCACGATAGTCGCGAGCGCCCCGCGCTGGCCCGCGCGCCTCATTCTTACGATTTCTTCGAACAAGTCCATAAAGTTTTCCGTCGCTTTCAGGTTACGGCTCGCGGCCTCCTCTGTCAATTGCCGCGCCACTACAGTAGACTTTTGCGGAAAATGCGATACCGGTCGATGGAGGATGGAATGAAGGCGGTTGTTTTCACGCAGCACGGCGGGCCTGAAGTCCTGAAATACACCGACGCGCCGGATCCGCGCCCGCGCGCCGACGAAGTGCTGGTTCGCGTTCGCGCGTGCGCGCTGAATCATCTGGACCTGTGGATTCGCAGAGGCATTCCTGGAATTCAAATTCCCATGCCGCACATCAACGGCAGCGACATCTCCGGCGAAATTGCGGCTGTGGGCGAAATGGCCGGCGACATTCGGGTGGGAGAAAAAGTGTTGCTGCAGCCGGGAATTTCCTGCGGACGCTGCGCCGCCTGCCTTGCGGGAAACGACAATCTTTGCCGCAAATACACGTTGCTCGGCTATCTGGTCGATGGCGGATACGCCGAATTTGTGTGCGTGCCGGCGCGCAACGCTGTCGCCATTCCCGCGGGGCTTTCTTTTGAAGAGGCGGCCGCGATTCCGCTGGTTTTCATCACCGCGTGGCACATGCTGGTCACGCGCGCGAACCTTCAACCCGGCGAAGAAGTGTTGATTTTGGGCGGCGGCAGCGGAGTCGGCAGCGCGGCGATTCAAATCGCGAAAGTGCTAGGCGCGCGCGTGATTACTACAGTGGGCGGGGAAGAAAAAGTCGAAAAAGTTCGCGCGCTCGGCGCGGATGAAGTCATCGTGCACACGAAACAGCAAATCCACGGGGAAGTGAAACGGCTGACGGGGAAGCGCGGAGTCGATGTGGTCATCGAACACGTTGGCACCGCGACATGGGATCAAAGCGTGGCGTGCCTCGCGGTGAATGGCCGCCTCGTCACTTGCGGCGCTACCACCGGCTACGACGCGAAAATCGATTTGCGTTTTTTGTTCAGCCGGCACCTGTCGATTCTCGGTTCCTACATGGGGAGCAAGGCCGAACTTTTTCCGGTCCTCGATTTGGTCGCCCGCAAACTGATTCACCCCGTCGTTGATAAAGTTTTCCCTCTGGCGGAAGCCGCCGAAGCGCATCGAAGGCTGGAGCGCCGCGAGCAATTCGGCAAAATCGTTCTCAAGGTCGGCTAATAACGAAACGGGTGGCCCAATATCCGTTGGAGAGGACTCAATGGATGGAGGCTGCTGTGCCGCGCGCAATCGCCTCGGGAGGATCGCAATTGCCGCAAACGGCAGAGCGCCTCCCCACGAGTACTTCTATGCCGTTCCGGGGAGGAGGCGCTTGAGCAGGCTGTGGAGGTGGGTGCGGGCGGCCTGGTCCATGCCGACGAATTCGACGCCCATTCCGCGGCCTGGGTCGGAGTTGCGTATGACGGCGCGAGCGCGGACTTCGCCTTCGGGCGTGTCGACAAGGAGTTGGATATATGTGCCGGCGGCGGGCGGGTCGGCGGTTTCAATATAGAGGCCGCCCATACCAAGGGTCTTGGCGCGGTCGGTGCGCCGTACGCCGGCTGCACGCCAGGCGACGAGAATTCCTTTCTGCAATTGCTTGCGCGGGTACCGGCGCGGCGGTGGTTCTTTCTCGGCCATTTCGGGGAGGATACCACCAAGACCCGCTCGCTGGTTGCGCATTTGCACTCAACGCGGCAAAGTGGGAAAATGATTGAGCAACGTTGAGCGACGGGAGTCACGGGGAGAGGCGCGAATGGCAGTGCAACTGGCAAAGGGCGTAACGCTCGAAACGCCCGAAGAGGCGACCAATTTCCTGAAGAAGGAAGGGATTTTGTTTGCGCAGCTAGACAAGCTGGTGAACTGGGCGCGGCGCAGTTCGATTTGGCCGATGTCGTTTGGGCTGGCGTGTTGCGCGATCGAGATGATGTGCTTCGCGGCGTCGCGATTCGACGTGGCGCGATTCGGTGCGGAAGTTTTTCGCGGCTCGCCCCGGCAGTCGGACTTGATGATTATCGCGGGGCGCGTCTCGCAGAAGATGGCGCCGGTGATCAAGCAGCTCTACGATCAAATGCCCGAGCCGAAGTGGGTGATTTCGATGGGCGTGTGCGCGACTTCCGGCGGCGTATTCAATAATTACGCGGTTGTGCAGGGCGTGAACCAGGTGATTCCCGTGGACGTTTACGTTCCTGGCTGCCCGCCGCGTCCGGAGATGCTGTTGTATGCGCTGATGCAATTGCAGCGCAAAATCGACAAAGAGAGCGGCAGCTTCCTCGAAGCCATCAATACAGGCAAGAACAGAAATCCTGGCGACGCGCCCGGCATCAGCAATTAAATTGGTCTAAACGCAGGGACCGCAGTTATCCGCACGAATCCGCTTTCTTTTGACCCAAGGGTAATTCGACGACTTCCGCTTCGCCGTTTTTCCAAGTGAGCTTGCTGCCGGGCGCGTAGTGTTCGTGGCGGACGTAGCCCATGCCGATGATGGCGCCGGTTGCGGGCGATCTGGCCGCGCTGGTGACGAAGCCGACTTCGACACGCGGTTCGGCAGGCACGTCCGCGTGCGCATCAGCAGGTACTTCCGGTCTACCCTCGGCGTTCGAGGCGAAAAGAGGCTCGCCCGGATTTGGAATTGCTCCGTCGGCGAAGCGCAGCGTCACGCGCTGGCGTTGGATGTGGCCGCGCGAACGCACGCGCTCGACGATTTCCTGTCCCGTGTAGCAGCCTTTCGAGAAATTGATGTGCGTTTTTTCGAGTGCCGCCTGATGCGGGATTTGATTTTCGTCGAAATCCGCGCCGTACCAGGGGATTCCTGCTTCGAGGCGCAGAATATTCAACGCGGCGTATCCGACAGGGCCGCCGCCGTGACGCCGCGCGGCTTCGAGAAGCAAATTCCAGAGGACATGCAAATGTTCGCGGTCGGCGATGAAGTCGGCACCGGGGATTTCTCCGCGCGAATACTTGACGACGCGGCAGGGAATGTTCACACATTCATTGTTTGTGATGGCTTCAGTGTGATCGAGTTCGCTAAGCGAATTGAGATCGAGGCCGCAAAGTTCGCGGACGATGGCGGGCGTTTTCGAGCCTTCGAGCGCGAGCGTTGCGGTGCGATCGGTGAGGTCTTCGAGAGTGACGTCGTCCATGATGATGAATTTGTCGAAGGTTTCGATAAGCCGCTGGCGAATCATGGCATACGAAACAACGAGCAGGCGATCTTCGAGCGCGAGCGTTTCGACTTCCGCCATGATGCGTCCCTGCGGGCTGAGCAAAAGCGAAATGTTGCCGTGGCCGGGGGCGAGGTCGCGAATGTTGTTGGTGAGCAGCGCGTTCAAGTATCGCGCGCGATCTTTTCCCGTGAATGAAATGACGGCGCGATAATTTTTGTCGATCAGGCCGGCGGATTCGCGGGCGAATTTGCATTCGCGCGCCACGTCGCCGTACTCGCGCGGCAACGTGCAGCCGAAATACTCGCCGAATGTGGCGTTGAGCTTTTCGTGTTCCGATTTGAGTGGTGTATCGATGGGCATAATGGACGCGGCCTGCGCGCGGCTGATTCAATCTTAGCAGATGGCCTCTAAGGGCGCGCATTTTGCAGTGGATTGAGCAGATTCGCAACAAAGGCAAAAGCAGATGCTTCGTCGCATGGCGACTCGGGATGACAGGCCCCGGGGGGGGGCCGTCTCGCGAGCCTGATGGAAGTCCATCCGGAATAACAAAAAGCGGAAAGCGCCATTAAGCGGGCAGGGTAAGAAAACTCGCCCGTGCAGGGGCGAGTGCGGAAATATTGCTATACTGGCGGAAATGGCGAGTCGGCTGATTCACGAAATTATTCCCGTGGGGATGCTGCGGTGCAACTGCTCCATCGTGGGCGATCCCGAGACTCGCGAAGCGATCGTGATCGATCCGGGCGAGGAGGTCGAGCGCATTCTCGCGATCATCGCGAAACACAAATTGAAAGTGATGGCGATTGTGAGTACGCATGCGCACATTGATCACGTGGGCGGACTTAAAAAGCTGCACGACGTGACGCAGGCGCCGGTGCTGATGAATGAAGGCGACCTAGAACTTTATCGCGCGATGGACATCCAATCGCAATTTCTTGGTGTCGCGCCGCCGCCGCTGGCGAAGATTGATAATTTACTCGCGGAAGGCGACGTGGTGCGCTGGGGCGGATACGAAGCGCGCGTTTTACACACGCCGGGGCATACGCCGGGCAGCGTCAGTTTGTATTTGCCATTTGCCGCGCGAAAAGAAGAAGAGAATCGCGTGGTGCCCGTGCATTCCGCCAAGAAACCGAGCGGCGAAGATGATGGTTCCGCGCCGTGGTTGTTTGCCGGGGACACGCTTTTTGCGGGCTCGATTGGGCGCACGGATCTTTGGGGCGGGTCGTATCCGGAGATTATCCGGTCGATTCAGGAGAAGCTGCTGGCTTTGCCCGACGAGACGATCGTTTTTCCGGGCCACGGGCCAACGACGACGCTTGGCGACGAGCGCGAGTCGAATCCATTTCTTCAGCGCGGCTGACCCATGCCGGGCCCATTTTGAGCCAATCAGTTTCGTACCGCGGCCCATCGGTAGACGGGCGCTACATTTTGCAGTTTCCGGATTACAGTTACCGAGGCGGAACTATTTCATATTTTGGCGGGCGTCGCGCTCGGCGCGCAGGCTTTCCATTACGCTCTGAATTAATTGCTTGGCCTTCTGCAATTCGGAATTGATGATGCGGATATCCATCGAGGGCGTCGCGGGATTTCCGGCGCGGTGGCAATAGACGCCGTGCTGGCCGACGAGGACCATGGCGTTCGTCAGCATGTCGAGCGAAACAGCGAGGCGGCCGCGCTGAGGGCCCATCATCGTTTCGTAATGCTCGAGTTCCTCGCGGTGCTGGTCAAAAACGGTCATCAGCAATGCTCCTCGTTTTTTCTTGTGACATTTTGCTCTTCCACGTTACTCGCATCGCTGCCGGCTATCAATATCGCGGATCTGGCGGGCTGCGGATTGCCGCTTGCCATGTGGTGCACGGGACGTGCACGAGTTCTTGTGTAGTGCCACAGAGGGTATTGCAATCGAGGAACTTCGCACGCGGGGCGACTTTACAGCCTTGGCGCCGCGACACATAATCGGTGTGAAATAAGAGCGCGCAGGGCGCGAGGACGCCTCTGAAGGAGCCACATACTTGGGGAAATCTGGTCATAAATCGCAAATGGAATGTGACGGGATTGTGTGCCTGCGGGAAGTCGTGAGGGGATCATGAGACGCTCGGATCTGGTGCATAACGCAGCGAAAGGGAAGGCGCCGCGAACCTCTCAAGTGGTTTTCGGTGAACGGCAGCATCTGCTGCGCGTGCTCGATTCCGTGGAGCACAGCGCGCTGCCGCATGGGCGTCTGGAGCAGGAGCGGCGCGTGATCGAGCAGCTTATCCACGCGCGCACGCAGGAACTGAATCGCATCAATACTTCATGGGATGAAAAGGTCGGCTTTGTTTTGAGCGCGGAGGTGAAGCCCGAAGCTCTGGAAAAACTCTCTCGCGAAGCGCCCAAGGAAGACTTTTACCTCCTGCGCCTCATCAGCGAGCATCCGAAGGTTTCCGCGAAGACGCTGCGGCGCCTGGCGAAGCACGAGTATGCGGCGATTCGCGAAAACATCGCGCGGCATCCGAATGCCGACGCCGCCACGCTCACGGCCCTCAGCAAGGATCGCACGCAGCCACTGTGGTATCTGGTGGCGTTCAATCCCAATGCGCCCACGGGCCTACGCCAGAAATTGCGCGAGAGGATGCGCAAGCTCGGCGAAAAAACCGCGACGCAGTAAACTCCTCTCCAAATCTTAATCGGGATTCAGCGGCCGTGCGACGGATCCGGCGATGCCGCGGAATCTAGATCCACATGAACTTTTTCGTTTGCGGGCAGCGGCGCGTAGCAATTGCCGTCGGAATTGTACTTGTAAGGGCAGAGGGCAGTAAATTCCGGCCTTCGAGGCGATTGGGCGAATTGCCATACCGTAGCCGACGAGATGCCGCTCTGGCTGGGCAATAAAGGTTCAGTGTCGAAATCGCAACCGGGGGCTGGCGGGCAGACGTCGTTATAGACAAAGAATTCAATTTTCCGGCCCTGGGCGCTTTTTTGAATGTCATCCGCGGTGGTAATTTCCGCGCCGCCGGATTCTTGCACGGGAATTCCGGAGCAGTAGACTCCCGCCTTGTTGCCGGACGAATTTACGGCGTCGATCCAGGCGTACAAGTAAGCCTGCTGCTCGGGCATCATTCGGCCGCCTTCTTCCTGGTCGAGAAAGATGGCTGCGCCGGAAGGGAAACCTTCTTGCTGAGCGGCTTTTACGGCGGCGGCTGCATCGCTTGAACCCGCGGCTTTTGGATCCCGCGCTGATTTCAGTTCCTTGTCCGCGCGCCCATTGAACAGTATTAAGAATCCAAAACCATGTGCGCGCAAAATGCCGCGCTTACCGCTCCATGAATTATTGCTTTCGCCGGGAGGAGGATTCAGCCAGTAGCCGGAAAACACAAAATCGTTCGCAAGGGCATCGAGCGCGGCGTCACCCGGATAATCATTGCGATCGAAGCCAAGATATGTACCCATGGGTTGCTGAAGTTTTGTGATGGCTTGGGAGAAGGGTTGCTGGGGCTGCCGATATGTGGCAGGCGCGCCTCCGGCGCACGCGAGCAAGAGCGCGGCCAACGCCAATGAACTTATCACCTTCAATTTTCGCGCGGTCATGCGACGCACTCCAGTATGATCTGCGTGAACCCTTCGCGTGCCCGCACGATACCACGCCTCTCGACTGGGAAGCGCGAATTACTTACTTGATCCGGGGCATGAAACCATTCCGCAGGGAACCGCGTCCGAGAATTGATAGGCGTTCGGCACAGCCGCGGGAGTGGCGAATGGTAACCGGGGAGTTTTGCGTCGCGTGACTGTGCTGGATTTATCGGCGTACATCGGATTGATCGCGGTCGGCTTCGCCACCGCCAACATCCTAATTGGCTTGTTGATTTTTGGACGATATAGCCCGGTCCGCTATTGGCCGCATCGCCGATTCGATATTTTCGGCCTGCACCGGTGGACGGGCTACGGCGTACTGAGTTTTACCCTGCTGCACCCGCTGCCATTGTTGCTGAGCTCGCGGCCGCATTTTCGAGTCGTCGATATTTTATTGCCATTCTGGTCGCCGCAACAGCCGCTGCAAAACACGATCGGCGCGGGAGCGCTATATTTGTTCGCGATTATCGTTGTGACTTCGGTCTATCGCATCGAACTGGGCCGGCATCTTTGGAAACTTCTGCACTACCTGACGTATCCGGCGGCGGCTTGCCTATTCATTCACGGAATTTTTACCGACCCGAACTTGACGGAATCAGCGGTTGATTACCTGGACGGCGGAAAAGTGTTTGTGGAGATTTGTTGTGCCGTCATCATTGGCGTCTCGGTTTGGCGGCTGCGCTACGCGCGCAAAAAGCGCCACGCGAATCGGCTGGCGAGCTTGGGTCAGGGAGCAGCGGCGGAGTAGAATCCTGCCATGCCGTTCGAGATTCCGCAGCAACTGAACATCGCCGAGGAATTTGTGTCGCGTCCCGCGCGGGAGCATCCCAAACGCACGGCGATCCTCGGTGAGCCTTCGCGATTTTCCTACTCTCAGGTGGAAGAAGCAGTATGCCGCGCGGCGAACGCGTTGCGCGAGTGCGGTTGCGAGCCGGGCGATCGCGTGCTGATTATCCTGCCGGACTCGCTTGAATTCATCGCGGCGTTTTTTGGCGCGGCCAAAATTGGCGCGCTTGCCGTGCCGGTGAACTCGATGGCGCGCGCCGCGGATTATTCGTACTACGTCGCCGATACCGGCGCACGAATCGCGATTGTGCATCTGTCGGCCATGGCGGAATTTTCACGGATCGAAACAGCACCAGAACTTCGGGTGCTCGCAATTTCCGGTGAAGGGCCTGTGGACGCGCTGAAATTAACCGGGGTTGCGTTCGAATCTGTTCGCAAAATCGCCTGGGGTGACGCATGGAACGAAGCGTCGGCGGATTGCGAAACGCACGGCACTGCGGCGGCCGATCCGGCATTTCTTCTGTATACGTCCGGCAGCGGAGGAACGCCGAAGGCGGCGATTCATCGTCATGCGGACATGGTGCGTACGAGCCGGGGATTCGCGTGCGAAATCATGGGACTGCGCGCGGACGATGTGTGCTATTCCGTGTCGAAATTGTTTTTTGCGTACGGGTTGGGCAACGGAATGTATTTCCCGTTTTCGGCCGGCGCGAGCACGGTGCTCGATCCCGGCAAACCGAAACCAGAACGCACGGCGGAACTGCTGACGAACTATCGTCCGACGATTTTGTTTTCCGTGCCCACTTTTTTCGCCGCGATGCTGCGCGAAGCAGAGCGCGGGCTGGCGATCGATTGCTCGTCGCTGCGCATGGCGGTATCCGCGGGAGAAACGTTGCCGGCAGAAATCTTCGAGCGCTTCAAAACGAAATTCGGGGTGGAGATTCTGGACGCGATCGGCTCAACGGAAATGCTGCACATGTTTTTATCGCCTCGGCCAGGCCACGCGCGTGCGGGGAGCTGCGGGATGGAAGTGCCAGGGTGTGAAGCGAAAATCGTTGACGAGGAGGAGCGCGCGGTCGCGGACGGCGAGATTGGAAGCCTGTGGGTGCGCGGCGGCGGCGCGTTCGCGGGATACTGGAATAAACCGGAGCTGACGTCGCGAACCAGACGCGGCGACTGGGTGATTACCGGAGATAAATTTACGCGCGATGCGGACGGCTATTTCCATTATTGCGGGCGCGCCGACGACATGATGAAAGTAGCGGGGATGTGGGTGTCGCCCGGAGAAGTGGAAAACGCACTGCTGGGCCATCCGCTGATTGCCGAATGCGCGGTGGTGGCGCACGCGAATGAAAACGGGCTGATCCATCCCGCGGCATACATTGTGTTGCAGAGGGACGTGGTGGAGCGAGACGGAATGGAAAGAGAAATTCGCGACTGGCTGCGGCGAAAAATGGTGTCGTACAAATGCCCCCAAACAGTCCAGTTTGTCGAAAATTTGCCGAAAACGGCAACGGGGAAAATTCAGCGATTCCGGCTTCGGTCTTCAAGTCCTTGATCTAGATGGAGATAGCCGCAACCGCAGATTTTTGCGAGAGAGCCAAATTGGCTCTTTCAGACGTCCCTTTTGGGTCTATATTGGCCTGTATGAGCAGGCCATTTATTCCTCTGCATTTGCAGCCGGAAAGTAACATTCCACTCTACGCGCAATTGCGGGATCAGATGCGCGCCCTAGTGCATTCGGGAGAATTGCTGCCCGGGGATCGCATCCCGGCGAGCCGCGAACTCGCGAATCAATTGCGAATTCACCGCACCACCGTAGCGACCGCGTACGCAGAACTCGAATCCGAGGGATTGATCGAAGGCTTCGTGGGACGCGGAACTTTCATTAGCGAATCCAACGTGCCACGGGAATTCACGGCACCGCCGCGCGAGCAGGGCGGCGTGCTGCGATGGGAAGCTCTGTTCGCGGACGAACGCGCGGGCGATGGCTTGAGCCGATTGATGCCGGAAGTGCCCGACGGCACGATTGCGTTTATCAGCGCGCGGCCGTCGGAGGAGTTTTTCCCTGTCGATGACGTGCGCACGTGCGCGAACGCGGTCTTGAAGCGCGAAGGGCGGGAGATTTTGCAGCTCGGCGCGTCGGACGGCTACGGCCCGTTGAAGCAGGTGCTGATCGAAAGTTTGCGCGCCGAAGGAATTGCCGTACGCGAGCGGCAGCTTTTGATTACTGATGGCTGCCAGCAATCGCTCGACCTGCTCGCCAAGGCGTTTCTGCGGCCGGGCGACGCGGTGCTGGTGGAAAATCCGGCGTATCCCGGCGCGCTTTCAATTTTATCGGCGGCGCGTGTGCGATGTTTGCCCGCGGCGGTGGAGACGAACCGTTCGAGGCAGAGTTACGCTGGGCTGGACATAAAGGCCGTGGAAGCGGTGCTGGAGCAGAACCGCGTGAAAATGATTTTGGTGACGCCGGATTTTCAAAATCCCACGGGCGCGACGCTGCCCGTGAACGAACGGCAAAAGCTGCTCGAACTTGCAGCGAGGCACAAAGTTCCGATTGTGGAAGATCACATTTACGCGCGATTGCGGCTGCGCGGGAATCCGGTGTCTTCGCTGAAAGCAATGGATCGCAACGGAATTGTGATTCAGATCGACAGTTTTTCGAAAGTGGCGTTTCCGGGCTTGCGCGTCGGGTGGTGCGTGGGGCCGGAACGCGTGATCGAACGACTACGGCTGTTGAAGCAATCGAGCGATTTGCATACGGACCAACTCGCGCAGGCGACGCTCGCGGAATTCGTGAAGCGTGGGATGCTTGAAAAGCACACGAAGCGGATGATCCGAGTGTATTCGAGGCGACTGGAGGTGTTCGAGAAAGCGATGGAGAGGCATTTGCCGGACGGAGTGGAATGGACGCGGCCGGATGGAGGAATGTCCGTGTGGGTCACGTTGCCGCCCGGGCTCGATGCGGGCGAGTTGTTGATTCATGCGCGCGAGCGCGGGGTGCTGTTCGTACCGGGTAGATATTTTTATTTGGAGCATCCACAGACGAATACCCTGCGGCTAGGATTCGCGGGACTGGACGAACGCGACATTGTGCGCGGACTGGCGACGCTGGGACAAGTGATCGAAACGGAAATGCGTCAGAAGCAACGCGGAGGGGCGAGACGCGAAGCGGTGGAGCAGCCCGTGGCCACCTCGCGCGTCGCGTTGATTTAGAAGCAGTGATCAGGCCACTGATTTTCCGCGTAGTGGAGGGGAACAATGTGGCAGGACATTCGATTTGCGGTGAGAATGCTGGCGAAGGCCCCGATGGCGATGGAGGTGGCAGTGGAGCGGCAGATCTGGGCCGTGGACAGGGATGCGCCGATCACGAATGTAAAGACGATGGATCAAATTCTTTCGGATAAGGTCGCGGGAGCCGCGATTCCGGACGTTGCTGCTTGACTCGTTCGGCGCGCTCGGGTTGATTCTCGCGATGGTAGGGATTTACGGCGTGATTTCGTGTGGCGTGACGCAACGGACGCACGAGATTGGCGTGCGGATGGCATTGGGCGCGCAGCGCGGCGATGTGCGGGGAATGGTGATTCGAGAAGGAATGCTGCTCGCAGGCGTGGGAGGTGCGATCGGAGTTGGCGGGGCCCTGGCGATGGGGCGCGTATTGCCCAACTTGTTGTTCGGGATCACCTCCGTCGATCCGCCGATGTTTGCCGGCGTGGCGATTGTGCTGCTGATTGTGGCGCTGGCGGCGTGTTATGTGCCGGCGCGGCGGGCGATGAGGATCGAGCCGATGGAAGCGCTCAGGTAGGTATGAATAGTTGATAGTCGAGAGTTAAGGGTCGAAAGTCGAAAAACGGAAAGCGGTTTGCGTGGAAGGCGCACAAAGAGGGAGGTGGCCACTCCCATCAAGCACTGAGCACTGGAAACTGAGCACTGGAGGTTAACAATGTGGCAGGACGTTAAATTTGCGGTGAGGATGCTGGGGAAGGCGCCGGGGTTCACGGCGGTGGCAGTGTTGTCGCTGACGTTGGGGATTGGCGCGAACACGACGATCTTCACGCTGGCGAAAGCGGTTTTTCTGCACTCGATTCCCGTGAAGGATCCGGCGCGCGTGGTGGTTCTCTACTCGACGGCGCTGGATCGCAGTGGCCAGTTACAGGAATACCTCCCCACGCCCTATCCGAACGCGACAGATTACCGCGATAACATCAAGTCATTCTCCGGCGTTTCTGTTGTCATTCCGAATGGTTTCAATCTCACCGTTTCGGGCAAGCATGTGCAAGTCTTCGGCGAGTTAGTCAGTGCGAATTTCTTCGACGTTCTCGGCGTTCGGCCAATCTTCGGACGCGGTTTTTCGCCTGACGAGGACACCACGCCGCGCCCCGTGGCCGTTCTCAGCTACGCGTTGTGGAGCACGCAATTCGGCGGCGACCGCGCGATTCTGGGCAAGACGATTCAGTTGGACCAAACGGAATATTCGGTAATCGGTGTTGCGCCGCGCGATTTCGTCGGCGTCGGCAATTTGGGCAGCCCTGACGTTTTAATTCCCATTTCGCTAGGCGACCAGGTGCTAACGGGTATAGCCAAAGAATCGCTGCACGACCGCGGCTTTCGGCTGACAAACATGGTGGCGCGGCTCAAGCCTGGCGTGACGCTCGCGCAGGCGAGCGCCGAAGTTCATGCGCTCGGTTTGCAACTCGAAAAGGAATATCCCAAGGACAACGGCGGACGCAACGAAGAGTTTGTGCCCATCAATGAGACGGCGATCCCGCCGCAACTGCACAATGTCTTTGCGCTGGCAGGCGCGCTGATGATGGGAATTGTCGGCCTGGTGCTCCTGATTGCGTGCGCGAACGTGGCCAACCTGCTGCTGGCGCGCGCTACGCAGCGTCAGCGCGAAATCGCCGTGCGGCTGGCGCTCGGGGCGTCGCGCACACGGCTGATTCGGCAGCTGCTCACCGAGAGTCTGATGCTAGCGCTGCTCGCCGGAGTGTTGGGCATTTTTTGCGCGTACTGGGGAAAGTCGGTACTGGTTTCGCTGCTGCCGGGCGGGCTGGTGCGCAGTCTCGATTTCACGCTTGACGCCCGCGTTTTGCTTTACACCATGGCGCTCGCCGTTATTGCCACGCTCCTGTTTGGACTTGTGCCCGCGCTGCAAGCCTCGCGGAGCTCAAGCGTGGTGGCGCTGAAGGATCGCACCGGAGCCCCGACAGGAAGCGGACGTTGGTACGGGCTGCGCGGAGTGCTGGTGATGATTCAAGTGGCTCTGTCGCTGATTGCGCTTGTTGGCGCGGGCCTCTTCATTCACAGCCTGCGCAATGCGCAACAAATCAATCCCGGTTTCGAAGTGCAGCACGAAGCGGTGATGCTCTTGAACTTGGGCGCGGAGAACTACGCGCAGCCGCAAGCCGAGGCGCTATATCGCGACTTGGTGCAGCGGCTTGACGGCTCTCCCATGATTGCGGGCGCGAGCGTTGCGGATACGCCGCCGCTCGGCGGGGGCCTGGCACGCACCACGTTCACCGACGGCGTGGATACCAGCGACCCGCGCAATGGCAAGTTGACGCCCGTGGTGGCCGTCGCGCCGGGATATTTTTCGGCCGCGGGCATGACCTTGCTTAAGGGACGCGACTTCACCGAAAGCGACGGCGCCAATACTGCCATGGTCGCCGTCGTGAATCGCGAGGCCGCTAACGTTTTCTGGCCGGGCCAGGATCCCATCGGCAAGCATTTACATTTTCTGGGCGAAACGTGGGACGTGGACGTGGTGGGAGAGGCAAATACCGTAAAGTACGCGACGCTCGGCGAACCGCCGCAGGCCGTCGTATATATGCCGCTGAAGCAGCACTACTCGCCAGCTGTGATGCTGTACGTTCGCACCAAGGGCGATCCGACAAAGGCCATCCCGCTCGTGCGCAGCACGCTACGGACGCTGGCTCCGTCCGTGCCGCTGCTCCGCGTGCAGACGATGGAGCAAGTGCTGGTGCAGTCGCTCGCGGCTCCGCGCATGGGTGCTGAACTGCTCGGCACGTTTGGTTTGCTGGCGCTGGTGCTCGCGGCGATTGGAACGTACGGAGTGTTGTCTTACTCCGTAAATCAGCGCACGCAGGAAATCGGCATCCGCATGGCGCTCGGCGCGCAGCCCGCGAACGTCCTGCGGCTGATGTTGCTGAATGGGATGGCCATGGTGGTCGCAGGAGTGGTGGTTGGGCTGGGATTTTCCGTTTTACTGGCTAAGAGCATGAACACGCTGCTTTATGGCATTGGCATGTTCGATGCGCCAAGCTTCCTCGGCACGGCGGCGCTGCTGATACTGGTCGCCCTTGGTGCGTGCTACCTTCCCGCGCGGCGAGCGATGCGCGTCGATCCGATTGTGGCGCTCAGGTACGAGTGAGGAATAGTTGATAGTCGAGAGTTGAAAATCGAAACTCGAAAATCGAAACTCGAAAAAACAGAAAGGCTCCGCAGGGACGCAGAGATCGCCGAGGAACGCACAGCACCGAGGAAAAGGAACGCACGATGTGGCGCAAGCGGGCGAAGTTAAAGTGCCGCAAACACGACGACAGAACAAGGGAGTGTGGATGACGATCGAGAGGTTGGAACCGAAGGCGGACAATCCGTGCTTTGGGTGCGGGGCGGCCAATGCGCGCGGGATGAAGTTGGTGTTCGAGAGAAATCACGACACGCGGCGCGTGGTGGGGCGATTTCGATTTGGAGCGGAATATCAGGGGAGCAATAGAGTGCTGCACGGAGGGATTATCGCGTTGCTGCTCGATGAAGCGATGGGGAAGATGAACGGGTTTCATGGTGTGCGCGCGGTGACGGCGGAGTTGTCGGTGGAATATTTGCGCCCCGTGCCTGTCGATGAGGAAATTACGGTGGAGGCGGAAGAGGTGTCGCGCGAGGGAAGGAATTTGATACATCGCGGGGAGATCCGGAATTTGGTGGGAAAAGTGTTGGCGCGTGGGAAGGGACGATTTGTTGTTGTGGGCGGGAATGGCAGCGCAGCAAAAGCAGATCGCTCGCCGCATGGCGGCTCGGGATGACAGGGGTGCCTTTAGTGCTAGAGAATGCGGAGAAAAGAATAGGAAGAAGGACGGAGTTCATCTAACGAGGAAGGGGAAAAGTCATGAAAAGCGGAGAACAGAAAAACGGGCACGAGAATCTGTGGAGAGTGAAAGTCGGGCTGGCGGAGATGCTGAAGGGCGGCGTGATCATGGACGTGACGACCGCCGAGCAGGCGAAAATCGCCGAGGACGCCGGGGCGTGCGCGGTGATGGCGCTTGAACGCGTGCCGTCAGACATTCGCAAGGACGGAGGCGTGGCGCGCATGGCATCGCCGCGAATCATCCGCGAAATTATGGCCACGGTGACGATTCCGGTGATGGCGAAGGTGCGCATCGGGCATTTCGCCGAGGCGCAGGTGCTCGAAGCGCTCGAAGTGGATTACATCGACGAGAGCGAAGTGCTGACGCCAGCCGACGAGGAGAATCACGTGTGGAAGCACGCGTTCAAGGTGCCGTTCGTCTGCGGCGCGCGGAACCTGGGCGAGGCGCTGCGGCGCATTGGCGAAGGCGCGGCGATGATCCGCACGAAGGGCGAGGCCGGCTCAGGGAACATTGTCGAAGCGGTGCGGCACATGCGGACCATTGTGGGTCAGATGAAGAAGCTGACCACGCTCGGCGAAGAGGAACTCATGCATCAAGCGAAAGAGTTGGGCGCGCCGCTCGATTTGGTGCAGCACGTGGCGCAAACAGGGAAGTTGCCGACGCCGAATTTCTCGGCCGGCGGGATTGCGACTCCCGCGGATGCGGCGCTGATGATGCAGTTGGGTGCTGAAGCGGTATTCGTCGGCTCGGGAATTTTCAAATCGAGCGATCCGGCGAAACGCGCGAAGGCGATTGTGTACGCGACGACGAATTATCAGGACGCGAAGAAAGTGCTGGAAGCGTCGGATGAATTGGGCGAGGCGATGAAGGGGCTCGACGTGCGGCAGATCGACGAGAAGGATTTGATGCAGACGCGCGGATGGTGAGCAAACGGTGGCGAGTGACTAGTGGCTAGTGAAAGTCGAGAACAAACCTATGGCGCATTTGTTTGAGCCGTTGACGATTCGCGGGGTGACGCTGCGGAACCGCATTGCGGTTTCGCCGATGTGCCAGTATTCGTGCACTGACGGGCTGGCGAACGACTGGCATTTCGTTCACCTCGGAAGCCGCGCGGTTGGCGGAGCAGCAATTGTGTTTTGCGAAGCGACGGCGGTGACGCCCGAGGCGCGCATTAGCCCGGAGGATTTGGGGATATGGAGCGACCGACACGCGGAAGCGCTGGCGCGAATTGTGCGTTTCATTCATGAGCAGGGAAGTCTCGCGGGAATTCAGCTTGCGCACGCGGGGCGCAAGGCAAGTACGTACAAGACGTGGGCCACGCGGCACGGAGAAGTGCCGGAGAGTGAAGGCGGGTGGACCGACGTGGTCGCGCCGAGCGCGATCAAGTTTCAAGACGATTATCCGCAGCCGCGCGAAATGACATGCGAAGAAATTCGCGGCTTGACGAAAGCGTTTGCGGCGGCGGCGCGGCGCGCGCGCGATGCGGGATTCGACGTGGTAGAAATTCACGCGGCGCACGGATATCTGATTGATGAATTTCTTTCGCCGCTCAGCAATTTTCGCCACGACGGATACGGCGGCGCGTTTGAGAATCGCACGCGGTTCGCGCGTGAAGTAGTTGAAGCAGTGCGCGCGGAATGGCGGGAAAAGCAGCCGCTCTTCATGCGTATTTCGGCGACGGATTGGAAAGAAGGCGGCTGGGACATTGAGCAGTCGGTGGAATTGGCGCGCGCGGTGAAAAAGATGGGCGTCGATTTGATGGATTGCTCGTCGGGCGGCATTGTGCCGGGTGTGACAATTCCGGTGGGCGCGGGATACCAGACCGAGTTTGCGGAACGAATTCGTCGCGATGTGGGAATTTTGACGGGCACCGTGGGGATGATTACCGAGCCAGTGCAGGCGGACCATATTATTCGCGGCGGGCAAGCGGATATTGTGCTGCTGGCGCGGGAGATGCTGCGCAATCCGTATTGGCCCTTGCGTGCGGCGCGCGAGTTGGGCCAGCCCGCGAGTTGGCCGCCGCAATATTTGCGAGCCGCGCCCGAGAAGTCGCCGGTGCGCGAGCCGGTGAAGCACGAAAGTGAGCCGAAGCGTGCGCCGGCGGAAGCAGTGCGGCGTTAGATCGAATCTCGAAAAGCGAAGAGCGAAAAAGCGAAAAGCCCTCACCGTTCACGAAAGGCACTCTCTTCGTGAATGATGCAAGTAAGCAGGATGGGGCGCCCGCAAAACTCGAAACTCGAAAAGCGAAAGTGCGAGATGAAGATTGGGATACTGGCGATACAGGGGGATTTTGAGGCGCACGCGTGCGTGCTCGAAAAATTGGGCGTGGACTATGTGTACGTGCGCACGCCGGAAGATTTGGCGGGCATCGACGGGTTGATTTTGCCGGGCGGCGAGAGCACGACGCACATGAAGATGCTGGCAGAAACTGGCCTCGCCGAGGCAATTCGGAAAATGGCGGCAAACGGCGGCGCGTTCTTCGGGACTTGCGCAGGTGCGATTTTGCTGGCGCGCGAAGTGAAGGGACCGCCGCAAGCTTCGCTGGGATTGATGGACATCACGGTCGCGCGAAACGCGTACGGAAGGCAGCTTGCGAGTGACGTGTTCTTGCTGCCGACGAAATTGAGCGACGAGCCGCTTGAAATGGTGTTCATCCGCGCGCCGATTATCGAGGCGGTGGGCAACGACGTTGAAGTGCTGGCGGAGCGCGACGGAAAGCCGGTGCTCATTCAACAGGGGCGCATGATGGCGGCGACGTTTCACCCGGAACTGACGGACGATACGAAAATCCATGAGCGATTTGTGAAGCTCGCGGAAAAGGCAGTAATGAGTGAGGTGAGTTCATCGTCGAGAGTTAGGAGTCGAAAATAAGAGCCGAGAACAGTGACGATTGATCAGTGACCAGTGACGAGTGAAAGGCAAACCGCAAGCGCAGAAAACTGAAGAGACAAACGCAGAATAAAGAGAAACAGAAACTCTTTCCGGCAGGGCGGCGGAGTTGAAGGCGAGAAGCGGGACACGGGCCATCTGAAGACGGCGAGCGAAGGGAGATTCGACATGTTATTCAGGCCTTACCTTGTGTACGGATACTTGATAGTGCCGCTTGTGTGTTTTGTGATTTCCGCGAAGTGGACGCGGCAACTGGGATACGGCCTGCTGTGGCAGCTGATCGCGGCGATTTGCGGATTCGTGCTGGGTCCAATCATGTTGCTGCTGCTTTACATTCGCGGATTTTGGGGTCCGCGAGGAAATCCCAAACCTGTTTCGTTCATCTGAGCGATGGATTCGGTCGGACAAGAAGTGCGACGAACGAAGGTGCTTTTCGTGTGCGTCGGGAATTCCTGTCGCAGCCAACTGGCGGAGGCCATTGCGCGGCACTATGCGTCCGACGCAATCGAAGCGGAAAGCGCGGGGACTTCGCCATTCGGCCGCGTGGATGCGCCCACACTCGCGGTGTTGCAGGAAAACGGGATTCGTGCGGAAGGACACTATTCGAAGGGAATCGACGATGTGCGCGATTTTTTCGAGCCGCAAATCGTCGCCAATATGTCGGGACGCACAATGAACGGACTGTTTCCGAGCGCAACTGTGCTGGAATGGGATATTGAGGATCCATTCGGCAGCGAGCCCGAAACTTACCGGCGAATTTACGCGCAGATCGAGAAACGCGTGAACAAGCTGGCGGCAGAGTTACGCAAAAAGGGAAAACAGTGAGGCGGGAAAAAACCAGCGTCTCGCAGGAAGATTATTTGAAAGCGATTTGGGAAATTGTGCTGGAGGAACAAGTTCCCATCAGCGCGCGGCTGGCGGAGGATTTGGGCGTGACGCCTCCGGCGGTGACCGCGGCGCTGAAGCGCATGACGCACACAGGATTTTTGCGCGTCGCACGAAGCGGGCGAATTGAATTGACCGTCAAGGGAAGAAAAATCGCGCAGCATTTGGTGTTGCGGCACCGGTTGTCGGAGAAATTGCTGACGGATGTGATTGGCCTGGACTGGAAGCGGGCGCATGAAGAAGCAGAGCGGCTGGAGCATGGCGTGTCGCCCGAGGTGGTCGCGCTGCTATTGAAACGATTTGGACGCGAGAGCCGATGTCCGCATGGCGTTCCGTTGTTTGGCGGAATGTCGAAACTGCGGCGGCGATATGGGGCGACGCAACTCGCGGAGGCGCCGGCGGGGCGCGCGTACGAAGTGCTGCGCGTTTACGAAAAAGAGCCAGAGTTCTTGGCGTTTCTGGCAGGGCTGAAACTTTTGCCGGGCGCACACGTGCGCGTGTTGAAACGCGAGTACGATGAGACGATGACCGTCACACTTAGATCGTCCGCGCGGAAGATTTATTTGGGCAAGTCTGCGACGAGCCGGATTTGGGTGAAGGTTGACCACCCGTGAGCGCAAGCCTCGCCCTTCAGGACGGGTCAGGACGGGGTAAGCGATTGCTTTTGAGTGTTTTTTGTTGCATCATCGAGACTCCTAATCGGACTACCGCGGGGCACGCGGAAAGTAACGCGCTTGGAGATACGAGCCGCTGAGGTAAGGCGCTCGGCCGGCGAACCCCCCGAAGCCATCTCGCAAAACCAGCGAGAGGCAGTAGGAATCCTCTCCATTTATGGAGAGGAGGATGTCAAAGTCGAAAGTTGCCAAAAATCGAGCCTTCCATCTGACCGAAAAATAGTTGGTGCGCGTGTTGAGTGGCGAGACTAGTATCGATCTTCATGGTGTTTCACTCCGGATTTATTGCGATTCTTGGTCGGCCAAACGCGGGCAAGTCCACGCTGGTGAACAAGCTGGTGGGACGAAAAGTGGCGATTGTCTCGCCGCGTCCGCAGACGACGCGCAATCGCATTCAGGGAATGCTGAATCGCGAAAACGGTCAGGTGGTGTTGATTGACACGCCGGGAATTCATCGCGCAACCACGGCACTGAACCGGCAAATGATGCAGGAAGTGTCGCAGGCGGTGGATGGAGTGGACATCGTGTCGCTGATCGTAGACGCCACGGAAGATTTTCAGGCGGCGGATCGGCACTCTGTCGAATGGGTGAAACGATTTTCGGGGCCGTCGTATCTGCTGCTAAACAAAGTCGATCGCAGCAGGAAAGACCGCTTGCTGCCTTTGATTGACCGATGGCGGCGTGAGTACGACTTCGAGGAGATTTTTCCGGTTTCCGCGCTGACGGGCGAGGGCACGCTCGATTTGGCGGAGAGTTGGATAGCGCGTCTGCCGGAACATCCTGCGTATTTTCCGGAGGACCAGTACACCGATCAGCCGGAGAGATTTCTGGCGGCGGAGATTGTCCGCGAAAAGGCGATTTTGTTGACGCGCGAGGAATTGCCGCACGCCGTCGCGGTGCTCGTCGACGATTTCGAGGAAGGCGAGAAGCTGCTGAAGGTTCGCGCGACGATTTATGTGGAACGGGAAGGTCAGAAGGGAATTCTGATCGGGCGCGGCGGGTCAATGATGAAGGAAATTGGGACGGCGGCGCGCAAGGAACTCGAAGAATTGCTCGGTGTGAAGATCTTCCTGGAACTGTTCGTCAAGGTGCAGGCGAACTGGCGGGGGAATCGCGCCATGGTCAAGCAACTCGATTGGCACAGGCAACTCGAGCAGATGAGCGAAGAATGAAAAGTAGCGACGAGTCAACTTCTTTTTGACGGGCCAGCGTCTGCTATATCCGGGTGGGGGCAATTCCGAGAGACTTCATTTTGCGGTATAGGTGTGTTCGTTCTAGGCCGACGGCGGTGGCCGTCTTGGTCATGTTCCATTGATTTTCTTCCAGTTTGCGCAGGATGAATTCGCGCTCATAGGCAGCACGCGCTTCCTGTAGCGTGGCGTAGGGATGCTGAGGACTGCGCGCGGCGTCTCGGAAAACTTCGGGCGGCAGATGCTGCGGTTCGATGTGCTGCGCAGGGGACATGATCACCAGGCGCTCGATGAGGTTTTTCAGTTCGCGAACGTTGCCTGGCCAGGGATAGCGCAGAAGGACGTCCATCGCGACGGAAGTGAGATCTTTCGGTTTCTTTCCATAGGTGCGATTGAACTCAGCGAGGAAGTGGCGCGCAAGAATAGGAATGTCTTCGGTGCGATCGCGAAGCGGCGGAACAGTGAAGGGAATCACGTTCAAGCGATAGAAGAGATCTTCGCGAAAGGCGTTGCGCGAAATTTCGTCTTCAAGTTTTTTGTTGGTGGCGGCGATGACGCGAACGTCCACCGCGGCCATTTCGCTCGAGCCGATGGGCTCGACGCGCTGATCCTCGAGCGCGCGCAGCACTTTCGATTGCGTCTTCAGGCTCATGTCGCCCACTTCGTCGAGAAACAGCGTGCCCGTATCGGCCTTCTGAAATTTTCCGGATTTGTCTTCACTGGCTCCCGTGAAACTGCCCTTGCGGTGGCCAAATAATTCGGATTCGATCAACTCTTCCGGTATTGCTGCGCAATTCACCTCCACGAACGGGCCTTTGGAGCGGGCGCTTTGCGCATGGAGCGCACGAGCGACAAGCTCCTTGCCAGTTCCACTTTCGCCATAAATAAGGACGCGGCCATTCGTGGGTGCAGTCAGCGCGATTTGCTGGCGAAGCGCCTTCATGGGCACGCTGTCGCCCAGGATTTGGTAGCGCTGTTCGAGTTCGGCGCGCAGGCGGCGATTTTCTTTTTCCAGACGCAAATAATCGAGGGCATTTTTTACGGCGAGAACGGTTTTATCGAGCGAGAGCGGTTTCTCGATGAAGTCGAATGCGCCGAGTTTTGTTGCACGCACGGCGGTTTCGATTTTTCCGTGGCCGGAAATCATGACGACCATCGGCACACCGTCGCGTTCGTTGAGGCGTTCCAGGGTTGCTAGGCCATCGATGCCCGGAAGCCAGATGTCGAGAAGAATTAGATCGAAGGCGCGCTGCTCAACAGCTTCGAGGCATTCCTCGCCGGAGCTGACCGCCGCGACGTCATAGCCTTCATCACGAAGAAGCGCGGAGAGCGACTGGCGGATGCCGCTTTCGTCGTCGACGATCAGTAGGGAGGAAGGCATAGGAGTCAGTATTTCAGGATTGCGCGCTCGGTTGCGGCGCGGTGACTTCGGCGGCGGGAAGCCGAATCAGGAAACGCGAGCCCGACGGATGATTGTCTTCGACGCGCAGCGTGCCGTGATGTTCGCTGACGATGCGGCTAGCGATGGCGAGGCCGAGGCCCGTACCGCGATCTTTTGTCGAGAAATGAGGGAGGAAAAGTTTGTCTTTGTCTTCGGGCGAGATGCCGTGGCCCGTATCGGCGACCTCGATTTCGATGGCATCGCCCTGGCCGGTGATGCGCGTGGTCACGGTGATGGAGCGAAGCGTGGCTCCTTCGAGCGCTTCTGCGGCGTTGTCGATCAGATTGACGACGACACGACGCAGCAGCTCGGCATCCGCTTTCACGATTGGCAAATTCGGCGTGAGTTCGCGGTGAAGCGTGATGCCTTCCAAGCGATCGTGAAAGACGTCCAGGGCTTCGGAAACAATCGAGTTCGCATCCGCAAGAGCAAGACGCGCGGCGGGGAAGCGTGCGAACTGCGAAAATTCGTTGACGAGCGATTCCAGCGTTTCGACTTCGCGCTCGATTAAGTGCGCGCATTCGGAAACAAGCTGCGGCCATTCAGAACGATCTTCACGCCGACGGGAAGGCGAAGAGCGCGCGAGGTGCCGAAGCAAGCGTTGCGCGGAAAGCTGAATCGGCGTGAGGGGATTTTTAATTTCGTGCGCAATGCGCTGCGCGACTTCCTGCCAAGCGGCGGCCTTTTGCGCGCGGAGAAGTTCGGTGACGTCGTCGATGACGACCACGAATCCGGGATTGCCGCGGCCTGATCCCAGCGAACTTACGGTCACCGCTGCGTGATGCAGGCGGCCAGCGCTGGGGATTTCGAGTTCCTGAGTCGCGACGCCCATGCGCAATGAGCGCCGCATCAGATGGAACACGCGGCGCCCCGCATCTTCTCCGAGAAGTTCGGCAAGCGAAGTGGCCGACGCCGTGCGCTCCCCCAACATTGTAGCCGCCGCCGAATTGATGCGATTGACTTTACCGTTTGCATCAAGCGACAGAACGCCGGTGGGGATATTTTCGAGAATGGTTTCCATAAGCTTGCGGCGGCGTTCGATTTCTTCGAGGGCCTGTTGGAGGCTATTCGTAAAATCGTCGATTTGCTTGCGCGATTCGCCCAACTGCGCGGCCATCTGATTAAAGGAGCCGACCAAGGAACCCAATTCATCATGGGCTCGGGTTGTGATGCGATAGTCAAGATTGCCCCGGGCGACTTGCTGCGTGGCCTTTGCCAGGGCCTGAATGGGGACGGTGATGCGCTTGGACAGAAACAGCGCGACCCACGTAGTAGCGTAAAGGAGCAGCAAAGTAATCAGCAGGAGACCAAGGAGAATCTCGTTCTTGAAGAAGCGCAGGTGCTGATACTGCGACGAATATGTTTGCATCTTGCTCTGAATTAGGCTGAGGCGCGTGACGAAATCATCGGGGATGCGGCGACCGACCATCAGCCAGCCGCCTTGATACGGCACACGGCCCGCGAGATACAGTTTATGGCCGATCTGCCACACGTCTGTGCCGTCAGGAAGGTTCTGCACTTCGTGAAAAGGCGTTCCGGGCGCAAAGGCGGGTGCGCTTGCCGTCTCGGCGCCATTTTTCTTAGTCGTCCATACGATATCGAATTCAGAATCGGAGCGAGTGGCATAGTGGCGCAAATCGCGCTTACGGCCGGGGCCGGAAAGCCACACGACAACATCTTCTGCCAGCGTATCGAGGCGTTCGTGCTCTTTCTCGCCCATTTCGCCGATTAAGGACTGGCTCTGCTCATTGGCGATTTCGAGTGGCTTGGGGAACCAGATATCCATGGTGCGGTTGACGAGCGCGTAGCTGAAGAAAAACAGGAACACGACGGGCAGCAGCGAAATGCCCATCGCGCCCAGTACCATTTTCGTCTTGAAGCGTGAGCCGAGAATCCCAGCGCGATGTTCGATCCAGAGACGAACGACGCTGCGGATAAGGATGAACAGGAAAACCAGAAACACGATGAACGTAAATACAGTCAAAGAAAAGAGAATGGCGAGTTCGCTGCTGCTCTGCGGGTGAACGGGAGCGTTGAGCGAGCCGAGGGTGAAGATGATCGCGGCAAGTACTGAGAGCCCCAGTCCGCCGAAAGCCAGCCATAAATGGCGCGTCCATTTTCGTTTACTCATAGCGGCGCCTCGAGAAATGGCCCCAGAGGCCCGTCCGGGCAACGCGGGTCGCGCGGGCGGCACCAGTCTTTGCCAACGTTGACGAGCAGCGCATGAAACTCATTGTAGCGCGAGCCCTTCATTTTCCGATGATTCTCACGTCTCTGATGGTCCCGATTACAACTACCGCATCGTATGCACCTTCCAGCGGTCGCACCAACGGTTCTGTGGACTTTTTCGAAGACGACGCTGGAGGAGATGAGTATCCTACGCCCTCAATTGTGGCGGTGAACCGGTCGGTCGACTCGCCTTTTGCTTTAGCCCTCTCCAGGATTCGACCAACACGCTCGAAAGAGGCGGCGTCCCAGCGAACGCCCTTTGGAGCATCTTTCTTCATAAAGCTTTCGTCAGGAAAAAAATCCGTACCCGCACCTCGTTCGCATTTGCGTTATTCGGCCCGTTACAGTGGCCGACGATTCGGCCAACCGTAGATCCTATGTCGAGGACAATCCCGCGGATGCTGACAATATGTCCATTCAAAGTTTTGACGTTGCGGACGAACCCACCGACCCAGAGTGGGTGTTGAACAGGCGCCGCACCCGTGGCTGCTACTAGGACAAGAATCGCAACAGCTCCGACGCTGATGTTCCTCAAAAGCAATTCTTCTGCACCATCTTGTCGAGTGCTTCGCGGAGCTTCGAAAGGCGAAGGCCGGCGTTACAAGTATCGGCCCAAGGGACATTCTGAGCAGTGCGGCTCGCGGGCGCGGCACCAATTTTTGCCGACCATGACGAGCAGCGCATGAAACTCATTGTAGCGCGATACGTCGCGCGGAAGATGAGACTCGATCAGTGTGCGCATTTCCTCATAGGTAGCTTTGTCGCCCACCCAGCCGTGACGGGAGAGGATTCGCTTCGTATAGGCGTCCACGACGAAGATTTCCTTGGCCCCGGCGTAGAGAAGAATCGAATCCGCGGTCTCCGGTCCGATGCCATGAACTCCCAGAAGCTTTTCGCGAAGCTCTACCGTGGACGTTTGAAACATGCGTTTCAGCGAACCTGAGTATTCACCACGCAGAAAACGCACGAAGGCCTTCAACTTCTTTGCTTTTTCCCGAAAATAGCCCGAAGAACGAATCAATGACGCGAGATGGGTACGAGAAACGCGCTCCATCGCCCGCGGTGACAAAAGGCGTTCGCGGCGCAAATTCGCGATGGCACGCTGGGCATTCGTCCAATTGGTGTTCTGGGTGAGAATCGCTCCAACAATCACCTCGAATGGCGTTTTCGCCGGCCACCACGATTGAGGGCCGAGACTTTCATAAAGAGTGTGGTAATATAACGTCAATGGGGTAGTAGCAGGAGGCGCAGTTCCAGTGCGTCTCGGGGTTTCCCTCCGTTGAAAATCTGCGGCGATTATCGCCTCTTGGGACATCCGCAGCCAAGATAACCAGCAAAAAATGGCAAGTCAAGGAACCGACTGAAAAGGTTCGCACAACCTGTACGTGCGTACAGTGGCTGTTACAGAACGACCCGAAAGGGGACATCTGATTCCTACTTGGCTGCGTGCTAACCTTTGGACTCCGAACAGTCCGCGAATGGGAGTGCTGTGAATGTCGTCGCGTCTTGGTGAAATTCTGGTTCGAGACAGTCTGATCTCGTCGGATCAGCTTAAGCAGGCGCTCGACTATCAGAAGAAGGAAGGCGGACGGCTGGGAACTTGCCTCGTGAAATTGGGGCTGGTGAGCGACGAAGACATTACGGCGGTTCTTTCGCGCCAGTACGGCGTGCCTTCCATAAACCTAAAGTTCTACGAAGTCGATCCTTCGGTCATCAAACTGATTCCCCAAGAAACAGCAGTGCGATACCAGATTGTGCCGTTGTCGCGCGTCGGTTCCACGCTGACGATAGCGATGACGGATCCGACGAACGTTTTTGCCATGGACGATATCAAGTTCATGACGGGGTTCAACGTGGAGCCGGTCGTCGCGTCGGAATCGGCGATTTCCGAGGCGATCGGCAAATTTTACGGTGCGGCGGAGAGCGTCGAAGAGCTCGACAAGGTGATGAAGGATCTTGCGGGCGAAGATGCGGCTCTCGAGTTGACGCAAGAAGAGGCCGATATGGACCTGGCCTCCCTCGAGAAAGCGGCTGAGGAAGCGCCGATCATCAAGCTGGTTAACCTGATACTCACGGACGCTGTGAAGCGCGGTGCGAGCGATATTCACGTGGAGCCGTATGAGAAGGAATATCGCGTGCGCTTCCGCATTGACGGCATTTTGCAGAACGTGATGTCGCCGCCCATGAAGTTGAAAGATGCCATCACCAGCCGCATCAAGATCATGTCCAAGCTGGACATCAGCGAAAAACGCCTGCCCCAAGACGGGCGCATCATGATCAAGTACCTCAAGGACGGGAAGAAAAAAGAACTGGATTTCCGTGTCTCGACCGTGCCGACACTGTTCGGCGAAAAGATCGTGATGCGGTTGTTGGACAAGGAAAACCTCCGGCTGGATATGACGAAATTGGGATTCGAGCAGGAGTCGCTCGAGAAGTTTGCAAAAGCCATTTTGCGGCCGTATGGCATGGTGCTCGTCACCGGGCCGACCGGATCGGGCAAAACCAACACTTTGTATTCCTCGGTGGCGAAGTTGAACACTCCTGAAACAAACATCATGACCGCCGAAGACCCGGTCGAGTTTCAGTTGGCGGGAATCAACCAGGTGCAGATGAAGGAACAGATTGGGCTGAATTTTGCCTCGGCGTTGCGCGCATTCCTGCGGCAGGATCCCAACATCATTCTGGTCGGCGAAATCCGCGATTTTGAGACGGCGGAAATCGCTGTGAAGGCCGCACTCACCGGCCACTTGGTGCTTTCGACGCTGCACACGAATGACGCGCCTTCGACCATCAGCCGCTTGATGAACATGGGCATCGAGCCATTTCTGGTGGCGACCTCGGTGAACCTGATTTGCGCACAGCGCTTGGTGCGGAGAATCTGCTCGCAGTGCAAAGAGCCAATGACCATCACACCCCAGGCCCTTGTCGACGCCGGGTATACGCCCGAAGAAGCGAAGACGACGACGGTGTATCACGGGCGGGGATGCGGAACGTGCAGCACCACGGGCTACAAGGGCCGCGTCGGCTTGTACGAAGTCATGGAAATTAATGACGAATTGAAGGAGTTAATCCTGGTGGGAGCTTCCGCATTGGAGTTGCGGAAGAAGGCCCTGGACAACGGAATGATTACCCTGCGCCGCAGCGGCTTGATCAAGATTGCGTCGGGACAAACGACGATGGAAGAGGTAATACGCGAGACCGTGCTTTAGACGAAGAGGTGGAAGATGTCGAGTATTTCGCTAAGTGAACTGCTGAAGAAGATGATCGAAATGGGCGGCAGCGACCTGCACCTGTCAACGAACAGCGCTCCGCGCATCCGCGTAAACGGGCATTTGCGGCCGCTGGATATGCCACCGTTGACGGCGGCGGACACGAAGGCGCTTGCCTATAGTGTGCTGACAGATGCGCAGAAACACCGGCTCGAGGAAAATCTCGAGTTGGACTTCTCGTTTGGATTGAAAAGTCTGGCGCGGTTCCGCGGAAACATTTTCCATCAGCGGGGCGCCGTCGCGGCTGTGTTCAGGACAATTCCGTGGGAGATCAAGACATTCGAAGCACTCGGCCTTCCCGCAGTGGTCAGGACGCTCTGCGATAAGCCGCGCGGGCTCGTGCTGGTGACCGGACCTACTGGCTCCGGCAAGTCCACCACGCTCGCGGCGATGCTCGACAAGATCAATAACGAGCGTGAAGAGCACATGATTACGATTGAGGATCCGATTGAGTTTCTCCACAACCACAAGAAATGCCTGGTAAACCAGCGCGAGGTGCACTCGGATACGCACTCGTTTGCCAATTCGCTGCGAGCCGCGTTGCGCGAAGACCCGGACGTGGTGCTCATCGGCGAAATGCGCGACCTGGAAACCATCGAATCCGCTCTGCGGATCGCCGAGACGGGCCACTTGACTTTCGCAACCTTGCACACGAATTCGGCGCTTTCGACCATCAACCGTATCGTCGACGTGTTCCCCGCGCACCAGCAGCCTCAAGTGCGCGCACAACTTTCGATGGTGCTGGAAGGGATTCTCTGCCAATCGCTGCTGCCACGCATCGATGGGCGCGGCCGCGCGATGATCATGGAAATCCTGATTCCGACCTCCGCGATCCGAAACCTAATTCGCGAAGACAAGATCCACCAGATTTATTCGGCTATGCAAACGGGCACGGGACAGACAGGCATGCAGACATTTAACCAATCACTCGCAAACGCGTATTTCCAGAAGGCCGTCAGCATGGAAACGGCGCTTTTGCGCTCATCGAATCCGGACGAGTTGCAAGACTTGATCAACCGTAACGTGCAATCGCCAGTGGCGACGGGGAAATCCCCCGTACGCCGCTAACAGCGGACATGGAAAAGGAATAGGAGGTAAGGAATATGCCAGTCTTTACATATACAGGGGTGAATCGGGGCGGGACGAAGGTCACCGGGGAACGCACCGCCACGAACAAGACAGAGCTGCAGACACTGCTGCGGCGAGAGCAAATCAACGTCAGCAAGGTGTCCGAAAAAGGGAAGGAATTTGCGTTTCCGACCTTCGGCGGCGGCGTGAAAGCAAAGGAACTCGCCATTTTCACGCGGCAATTCTCGGTGATGATCGACGCCGGCTTGCCTCTCGTGCAATGTCTGGAGATTCTTGCCAATCAGCAAGAGAACAAGACATTCCAGAAGATATTGACCGGTGTGCGGGGATCGGTCGAGGGCGGCGCGACGCTATCGTCTTCGATGAAGCAGTACGAGAAAGTCTTCGACCCTCTCTATCACAACATGGTGGAGGCGGGCGAGACGGGCGGTATTTTGGATACGATTTTGCAGCGGCTTTCGACGTACATCGAGCAAAACGTCAAACTGACGCGAGCGGTGAAGTCGGCGTTGATCTATCCTATTTCCGTGCTGGGCATCGCGGGCGCGGTGGTCGTTCTGCTGTTGTGGAAGGTGGTTCCGATTTTCGTCACGCTGTTCGCGGGATTGGGAGCGGACTTGCCGCTTCCCACGCGCATCGTGATCGGCTTGAGCCGATTGATTGGGAGCTGGTTTGGATTCCTGATCCTGGCATTCTTTGTTGGGGCGGTGATTTCGTTGAAGGTCTGGTACGGGACGCCGCAGGGAAGATACGCGATTGATGCGAGCTTGCTTAAGATACCGATTCTCGGCATGATTCTCCGGAAAATTGCGGTCGCGCGGTTCACGCGTACGCTGGGCACATTGATCTCCAGCGGCGTTCCGATTCTGGAAGCATTGGACATCACTGCCAGGACGTCCGGCAACGCGATTGTCGAGCGCGCCATTCAAAAAACACGTAAGGCTGTCGAAGCGGGACGTTCCTTGGTCGAGCCACTGAAAGAAACAGATGTTTTCCCGGGCATGGTGACGCAGATGATTGCGGTAGGCGAACAAACCGGCGCAATGGACACTATGTTGCAAAAGATTGCCGATTTCTATGAAGATGAAGTCGACTCGGCCGTGAAGGATTTGCTCACGTTGCTCGAACCAGTGATGATTGTATTTCTGGGTGTGGTGGTCGGCGGCGTTGTCATTTCGATGTATCTGCCGCTGTTCTCGCTGATCGGCAAGCTGGCAAACGGCGCCTAATGAAATTCCGCAGCCAGCAAAGACACGTGTGATACTCGTGGGACCGCGGCTTTCGGACCGGATGGCAGCACCGAAAGCCGCACGGGCTGTTTTCCGTGGGGGCGCGGAAGGCGTCCCCATTTCTTGGGCCTAGCTCCCTCAAGAACAATCGGCAATGGATCTCACACAAAACACCAGTGAATGGCTTAGTTGGCTGGGACGAGTCCGCTTCCTCGTCATCACTTTCCTTTTGGCAGTGGTGCTGGCGGTTAGCCAGCTCACTCCGCTGCCACTGACAGCGAAATATTTTGTTCCTGTAATTCTTCTGTGGTACCTGCTCGCCATTTGCTATGTCATTCTGTTTCGCTGGATCCCGCAGGCACACTGGCACGCGCCGCTTCAAATTATTGGCGATTTGCTTCTGGTCACCGGCCTGGTGTACTCGACCGGCGGGCACGAAAGCTATTTCATTTCGCTGTATGTCGTTGTCGTTCTAATGGCTTGCGTGATGCTTCCCCGACGAGGAGTTTTTCTCGTGGCGGGGGGAGCGTTCGCGCTTCTTGGAGCACTGGTCGAACTGGTTCAATACGACGTAATACCAAGCACGTCGCTAACAACTCCCACGCCGCGCGTGCTCGAATTTAAAGTCTTGAGCAATCTGCTCGCGTTCTTTGCAGTGGCTTATCTGGGGAGCTTGCTCGCACATATGCTGCGCAGCAAAGGCGTCGAGCTCGAAGAGAAACAAGAGGAGCTGAGGGATTTACAGGCCTTCAACGAAGACATCATCCACTCCATGCGCGGCGGATTAATCACCACCGACCTCGAAGGACGGATTCTGCTGGTGAATCGCGCGGGTGGCGAGATTACAGGGATTTCTCCGGCCGCATTCCAGGGCAAGCAGATTCGTGAGGTTTTGCCGGGCTTCTGGCTGACCGATGCAGATACGGGAACGGGCTTTCTGGCGTCGAGGAAGGAAGCTGAGTTCCACACGCCGACCGGCGAACGCAAATTTTTGGGCGTCTCGGTAGCTCCGCTGCGTTCGGGCCAGAATCAAATCAGTGGATACGTTTTCAGTTTTCAGGATTTGACCGAATTAAAGCGCCTGGAACACGAAGTGGCGACGAAAGAGCGAATGGCCGCGGTGGGACGCCTTTCCGCCGGGATCGCGCACGAAATCCGTCAGCCCCTCACGGCAATGACTGGCGCGCTGAAAGAATTGGCCCGCCTGGCCCCTCTTGACGAAGACGATAAAAGGCTGGTGCAAATTGTCAGCCGCGAGTCCGAGCGGTTGAACCAGATCATCACGGACTTCCTGGATTATTCGCGGGACAAGCAATATTCGTTCTCAGATACGGACATTGCCGCCCTGATCGATGAGGCATTGACGCTAATTGAGCGGGAGCAGGGGGCAACCGGAAAATATCGAATCGAGCGGCAATTCACCGCTTCGAACGCGCGCGCGCGCGTGGATCGCGACCGCATCAAGCAGGTGTTTTGGAACCTTTGCAACAACGCCCTGCGAGCGATGCCGGATAACGGGACGTTGACCGTCCGGCTCGATGCGGATGCCGATTGGGTTCGCGTCGGAATTCGCGACACGGGCATAGGGATGGACGCGCGCCGGGCGGCCAATCTGTTCGAGCCGTTTCAATCAGGATTCCCGCAGGGTACGGGTCTCGGCCTGGCAATCGTCTACCAGATCGTGCAGGCACACGAGGGTCATATTCGCGTGGAGTCGGCGCCGGCGCGAGGATCCGTATTCGTGATTGAACTGCCACGCCGCGGCGCCACTCGCTTCGCCGGAGAGAAGCAGCACGAGAACGGCGAGACGCATATGGCTTCCGCGGAACGGGAGTGATGTGAAATGGCGCAACTGCTCATCGTGGATGACGAACGCTCCATCTGCGAATTGCTCGAAATCACGTTTCGCAAGGAAGGGCATCGCGTCGATATCGCCGCAAGCGGCGAGGCTGCGAAGCGCCGTCTGGAATCGCAAATCTACGACATTGTTATTTCTGACATTCGTATGCCAGACATGACTGGCGTCGAGCTGCTCCAATACGCCAAAGAAGTCTCGCCGAGCGCCGTATTTATTCTAATCACGGGCGTGCCCACGCTGGGAACGGCGATTGATGCCGTCAATTTTGGCGCTGATCGCTACGTAATCAAAGGCGACAAACTTCTCGATGAATTGAAACCGGCCGTCAAGCGGGTGGCGGAAAACCTAAAGTTGAAGAAGGAAGCGGGAATCCTCCGCCGCGAAATCCGGCGCCTGACGGGCCTCGATCACATTATCGGAACCAGCCCGAAGATGCGCGCGATCTTCGACTTGATCCAAACGATAGCCCCGCAATCAAGCCGCGTGCTGATCACGGGCGAGAGCGGGACCGGAAAAGAGCTGGTGGCGCGAGCGGTTCACGAAAACAGCGCACGCAAGGATGCGCCGTTCATCACCATCAACTGCGGAGCATTTCCCGAGACGTTGCTCGAATCCGAGCTGTTTGGCTACATGAAAGGCGCCTTCACGGGTGCGAACGACAATCGCGCCGGCCTGTTTCAAGCTGCCGATGGCGGCACGTTGTTCATGGATGAAATCGGCAACATGAGTCCGACGATGCAGGTGAAACTGTATCGCGTTCTGCAAGAAGGAAAGCTGCGGCCAATTGGAAGCAACGAAGAACGGGATGTCGACGTGCGCGTGATTACCGCGACGAATCGCGACCTCGAGAAGGAAATCGCCGAAGGCCGTTTCCGCGAAGATTTGTACTACCGCCTCAGCGTGATCCCCATTCATCTCCCTGCGCTCCGGGAACGACGCGAAGACATTCCTCTGCTGACCCGCCATTTTCTCGAACGCTTCCGCGACATGACGGGCAAACGCATCGAAGGCATCGAGCCCAAGGCGATGGAGCGCCTGGAGGCCTACGAATGGCCCGGTAATGTCCGCGAACTTGAAAATACGGTTGAGCGTGCCGTGGCGCTCGAAACAGGCAAGAAGATTTCGCCCGAAGGGCTTCCCGAAAGAATCACGATGTACTACCAGAACCATTTCGCGGAGCGCCAGTTGCCCGAGCGCTCGCTGAAGCTGATTCCTGAAGGTGGTATCGACCTTGAAAAACACGTCGCAGAGCTGGAGCGGGCGTATCTGCTGGGCGCGCTCGAATGCGCTGGCGGCGTGCGCACCAAGGCTGCGCAACTCCTCAAGATGACTTATCGATCGTTCCGCCACTACGCCAAAAAGTACGGCATTTAGCGCTCCGTTCTGAACCATCATGACTTTTTGCGTCGGCAAATTGTTTCGTCATGAACCGCAATTTCTTCCGGCGCTTTTCAACCAAGTCGTGTTCAATTCCCGCATGAGAATGAAGCACATAGTTTTAGAGATGTTTTCGCGGTCGCCTCTAGCATGTTCCAATACGCAACGCGCGCGTTTGCGGGCCATTTTCGCGACATATTGCGTTAGTTTGCGCCTGCAATTCCAATGATTCCCCTGCTCCGTTCCGAAACTGCCTCTCAACTCTAGCTCCCAGTAGACATTGCGCCGGAATTTTCCCGCCGGCTCTTGGGCCAAGCACGTGCCTTTAGTCACTGTGGCAACGCCACCAGAAGTCGAAGAGATTCTGGAAGGCTCAAAAACTTTCAAGGAGAGCAAATGAGACTCAGGACCAAACAGAAGGGCTTTTCGTTAATCGAGCTTTTAATCGTCGTAGCGATCATTTTGATCATCGCGGCGATTGCAATTCCGAACCTGCTGCGCGCGAGGATGGCTGCGAACGAAGCGTCCGCAGTCGGCTCGGTGCGCACAATCGTGACTGCAAACGTCACGTTTTCAACCGAGTACGGCGACGGTTTCGCGTCGACTCTGGCGGTCCTTGGCGGAGCATCGCCGGCAACTTGCGCCAACGCGAACCTGATCGACCCAGTCCTGGCAAATGCAATAACTGCTGGGACGGCCAAGAGCGGGTATTACTTCAAATACGTTGGAACGACCCCCACGGTTCCACCGGCAGGCTGCGCGGCGGGCTGGCAGACGTTTTATGTTGACGCGGTTCCAGCAATCATTGGGACCACGGGCCAGCGGAGCTTCTGCACCGACCAGACGGGCGTGATTCGCTATGACCCCTCTGGCGCGTTGATTCCTCTGGATGCGACCGACGGCGGCTGCAGCACAGCGGCATTGGCGTTGCAGTAAACCAATTAACTCTAAACCGGGAGGAAGCGCAAGCTTCCTCCTTTTTTTTCGGTCGGGAGAGAAAAGAGAACGACCATGATGACGCGACGGACAACCAGAGAAGAAAATCAGAAGCCAGCCAAAGCCGGGCACGGCTTTTCCTTGATCGAGTTGCTCGTCGTAGTCGCCATCATTCTGATCATTGCAGCGATTGCGATACCGAATTTTCTGCGTTCCCGAATGGCCGCGAACGAGGCTGCTGCAGCGGAGAATGTTCGCAGCATCACGACCGCCGCGGTGGTATACAGCACGACGTGGGATAACGGCTACCCGCCGAGTCTGGGAGCCCTGGGCGGAAGCACAAACCCAGCGACTTGCGATAAGGCGATACTGCTGGACCCGAACTTGACGAGTCCGCCAAATCAGGCGCAGGGATACACATTTACATACAATCCCCAGGGCCCTCCTGTAGCGGCAGGCGGCGGGTGCACCCTGCCCGGTTATAACGCCTACATGGCTACCGCTATACCGACGATACCAACTGTCACCGGGACGCGAAGCTTTTGCAGCACGGAGCCTGGCACCATCCACGTTGCCGTGGGCGGCGGGCCGATTGCCAGTCAAGCCGCGTGCAACGCGCTCCCCGCGCTCCAGTAGCTGATCCTCGATTCAACATTTTGTTGCCAGTAGGGGGGTGTGGCTTTACCGTGGCAAAGGCCTGCCTTCCACGGCGGGCAAGCCGCAGGCAGGAATTTACCCCGCCGCGCCTTTTAGGCTCTTGTAGCGGGTGGTTTTATGCCGCCCGCCCGCTCCCTAAATCCTCAGATCGGCATTTCCCGTAGCTCCCATTGGTCGGGAATCGGCACAATCGAGTGACATTTTCTGTCATTTTCCACCGTTAATCGACCTCACGCAGACTCACCTCGCCTCAAGTAGCTACCGATTGTTCTATGCAAACCATTGTATTTAAATTAGATACATAAAGCTAGCGATCTTCATGATGCTCCGGTTCGGTACTGGAACTACTCTTGCACTGTTTCATTACGGCACGCCGCCACTGAGTCGCAAAGAGATTCTGGCAGGCATAGAAATCACTCAAGGAGAACACATGAACAGGAAACAGAAGGGTTTCTCGTTAATTGAGCTTTTGATCGTGGTCGCGATCATTTTGATCATCGCCGCGATTGCAATTCCGAACCTGCTCCGTTCCCGCATGGCTGCGAACGAAGCGTCAGCGGTTGGCTCGATCCGTACAATCGTAACGGCCAACGTGACGTTTTCGACTTCGTACGGCGACGGTTTCGCGCCGACTCTTGCAACCCTCGGCGGAGCGTCGCCAGCAACTTGCGCCAACGCGAATCTGATTGACCCAGTCCTGGCGAATGCAAATGCTCCTGGGACAGCAAAGAGCGGATATTACTTTACATACGTTGGAGGCACCGCCACTGTCCCACCGGCAGGCTGCGCGGCGGGCTGGCAGACGTTTTATGTTGACGCCATCCCGGCGATCGTCGGGACCACGGGCCAGCGCAGCTTCTGCACGGATCAGACGGGCGTGATCCGCTACAATGCGGCGGGCACTGCGATTGGCCTTGACGCAACCGACGGCGGTTGCGACACCACGCAGCCGGCGTTGCAGTAATCCGATCAACCTTAAACCGGGAGGGAGCGCAAGCTTCCTCCTTTTTTTTCGGTCGAGAGAGAAGAGAGAACAGCCATGATGACGCGACGGACAACCAGAGAAGAAAATCAGAAGCCAGCCAAAGCCGGGCACGGCTTTTCCTTGATCGAGTTGCTCGTCGTAGTCGCCATTATTCTGATCATTGCAGCGATCGCCATACCGAATTTCCTGCGGTCCCGAATGGCGGCAAATGAGGCTTCTGCCGCGGAGAATGTTCGCAGCATCACGACTGCTGCGGTCGTGTACAGCACAACGTGGGATAACGGGTACCCCCCGAGCCTTGGCGCACTCGGCGGAACCTCAAACCCCGCGACTTGCGATAAGGCGATACTCCTCGATCCGAACTTGACGAATCCGCCGAATCAGACGTCGGGATATACATTCGCATACATGCCCCAAGGCCCCACTGTAACGGCGGGCGGCGGATGCACGCTGCCCGGCTATAACGCCTACGTCGCTACGGCGGTCCCCACGATAGCTGCCGTGACCGGGACGCGAAGCTTTTGCAGCACACAGCCCGGGACGATCCACGTTGCCGTGGGCGGCGGGCCGATTGCCAGTCAAGCTGCGTGCAACGCGCTGCCCGCGCTTCAGTAGCATCCGCTCGATTCAATACCTCGGTGCACTGCTGCAGCAGGGCGGCTTTACCATCAGCACATCGCGCATTGCCATCTCATGAAGACTTGTTTCGACGAAATATAGGACTTACGGTGATAGTACGCGGGCGGGGGTGCCTCTGTGGCCAAAAGTGAAATTGTTTTTGCCATTCAGGAATCACCCGAAGGCGGCTATGAGGCGAGAGCGCTCGGCCACTCGATTTACACCCAGGCCGAGACGCTCGACGCACTCAAGAAAACGTGCAGGACGCCGTGCGCTGCCACTTCGACGATGAGGGCAGGCCCAGAGTCATTCGCTTGCAGTCTTCGCGCTCTGCTACGGCTCTACATATGTAACACACGCCTCGTCCCGGCGCTCTTTTGCCGGGACTGAAGTGAGGCCTTAGGATTTTCCCCAGGGCGCGCATCAATAAGCCTCAGGTCAGTTGCAGCAAGAATCGCCGCAACGGGACCTGAGCTACCAGGAAATTGGCCCGCCTTCTCCGCCGGCACGGATACGAAACCACACGGCAAACCGGAAGCCATCTTCGACGGGCCTCGAGAATCAAGGGTAGGGAACACCATCTCACGATCCCCGCCCACAGGACCCGGAAGGCGGGAACGCTAAGTACTGTCCTCGCCGATGTTGCGACGTACCTTGAAATGGAGCGCTCCGACCTCTTCACGCGGTGAATGATACAATTACTGCGTGCGCGCTTTTCTAATCGTCATATCGCTGCTTTTTATCCCCGCTCCCGGCACTCTGACGGCCCAGCAAGTTGCGCGCGCGCTCGAGGCGCACTATCGCCACACGAAAGCGATGTCGGCGATATTCCTCGAGAAGTACACTTCCGGCGGCGCGGGAATACGCGTCGAGAGCGGCAAGGTGTATTTCTCGCGACCCGGGCGGATGCGTTGGGACTACAATTCCCCGGAAAAGAAGATGTTTCTCGTCGATGGCAAGAACGTCTGGTATTACGTTCCAGCGGACCACACGGCGAGTCGCACATCAATCAAGCAAAGTTCCGACTGGCGGACGCCGCTGGCGCTCCTGACGGGCAAAGTGAATCTCGAGAAGCTATGCGGCAGCCTGAAATTGGCCGACGCCGGGAGCCCATCCGCGAATGGGTCGGCTCCGATTGCGCCGGTAAAAGATCCCGAAGAACGAGCGACCGAAACTGGGAACACTGTCCTGGTTTGCAAGCCTCGAAAGGAAGACCGGGATGCATTCAACGAAGTGCTTTTCGAAGTGAATCCGCGCAATCAACTCGCACGCGTCACCATCCGGCAGGCGGGGGACATCGAGACGGAATTCCGCTTCGGCGACTGGCGCGAAAACATGCCCATTCAGGAGGCGAAATTCCACTTCGAGCCGCCCAAGGGCGTGGCAATTGTGGACGATGCCTCGCTCGAAAATCGCGCGCAGTAGGAGCGGCATTCAGGCCCGCTCCTTTTTTGCTTGAAGGGTTGCCTCCGTAGGGGCGGACTTGCCCGGGCGCCCCAAGGGTCGGCCCCTCCGAAACCAAACTGCAAAATCACCGCAAGGCTCGCGCCTTAGAAAACAAATTTCACGGCGAGCTGTAATATGCGTGAGCCGGGCCCGCCGTTGATAGTGGTGCTCGTTGGCGTGCCAAACGACCGAACAGGGCTGAGGCATTCGCCAAACGTGTTGATGGTCGCGCCGGTGCAGGCCGAGCCACTTACAACGTTGAATTGAGTTTCGTTCACACCCGTGATGTTGGCGCGGTTGAACGCATTAAACGCCTCGACGATGAACTGCAGCTTGTAGCGTTCGGTGATGTTAACGTTGCGTGTGACGCGCGGATCGAGCGAGACGAATTTCGGCGTATAGAACGTATTGCGCCCCTGTCCTGGCGTGCGATCCGTGCTTCGGTTGCTGTCGCCGTTCAAATCGAATCCGAGGAAGCCCGAATAGGGCTGCCCGGATTCCGCCGTGAAAATACCGCTCAGTTCCCATCCGCCCAAGATGCCGCGGGCAATCGCCGATGACATTCCGCTCGCGTAGTTCAGATTCCACACACCGCTCAGAACAAAACGGTGGCGTTGGTCGTTGATGCCGGGCCCTTTATCGGCACGGATGTTCAGCGGGTCGGAAACCATCTTCGTGTCGTCGAAGGAGAAGGGAACCACGGAAGTCGCATCCGGGGCGTCGTCGATCACCTTGCCAAACGTATAGCCCGCCGTGAGCTGATAATTCTTCGCAAAGCGTTTGCTCAACTGCACCGTCATGCCGTTGTAATTCGAATTCGCGTTGCTTTGGAATTCTTCGATGCGAGAGAAATTCGGAAAGGGGCGAACGGGATTGCCGAGAGGCTTGCCCGCCTGCTGCGGCATTTGGTTGTACGTGAGCACTGTGCCGGTACCCGCGATTCCGATTTGCTGCTGAATCTCAGGACCTTGCAAGTTGATGTCGATGGTGCGCGTCAGATGCGTCCCTTTGACGTGCAGGTACGTAATGGAAACGGCGGTATTGGGATTGATTTCGTATTCCGTTCCCAGGCTGAACTGCTGCACATCCGGTTCTTTGTAATTTTCCTGGAAACCAAAGACGATCGGCGGACTTGCCGTGCCTCCGGCTGGCGCAGCGCAACTGGGTGACGGTGTGGGCGCGCCGCAGAGATTGTTCGGATAAGTGGGAATGGAAGGAGTGGACGTCGGGAAAAAAGTGAGCGTTGTAACGTTCAAGCCATTGTTTGACATGGCTGTACCGACGGTGATTGCCGGTGTGCGGCCATAAAAAATCCCGTAGCCACCGCGAACCACCAGACGGTCACTCGCCAGCGGAGTCCACGCGAACCCGAACCGCGGACCGAATTCGTTGCGCTGGTTGTGAATCTGATTGGTAATTACGCCGGCGGCGGCGAGTTGCGGATCAGGATTGAGTGTCGGCGGCTGCGCAATCTTGTCGAAATCGTAGCGCAACCCATAATTCAGCGTCAGATTAGGACGCACGCGCCACTCGTCTTGAACGAAGCCGGAGTATTCAGAGAGGTTGGGGCTGGTCGTTGGCCCCGTCGTGCCCGTACCTGCGAAGGCCTGCACAAAGGTGTCATTCGCGTCGCCGCCCGTAAAGCAGCCCGCGCCTCCACCGTTCAAGTTGCAGCCGAAAGCCTCGAGGCTGTTGAACGTGTACTGGCCAGAGAAGTTGCCCGGGAAAAAGTTGGCGATGCGGTCGATCATGATGTGCGCGCCCGTCTTGATCGTATGAGCCCCGTAAACCCATGAAATTGCATCGTCGAATTCGCCGCGCTTGATATTGGTGAATCTGGGGCTGAAGAAGTTGCGCCCCGCGGTTAGCACCGTGACGCCGGCATTCCTCACGGTGACCTGCGGCAAATCGCTGTTGGCGAACCCCGGCTCGTTGTCGCGAGCGTAGTTGAATTGGAATACGTTGACCAGTGTGGGCCGCAGGGTCGAGGTGAGGGTCGCGGTCAGCGTGTCCGAAGTAACGTCCGACGCGCCGGTATGCTCGGACGAATTCTGGGGGCCGCCGCTTTCGAGGTTCAATCCCGTGAATCGCTGCGCATTGTAACGCGCGGAAAGCATTTCATTCGAGCTTATGTGCCAGTCCACTTTTGCCAGATAAACATTCTGGTTGAAGGTGGAGCTCCAGGAATTCGCGCGAGCTGTAAGGTAGCTGATGGCCGTGGTCTGATTGGCCGTGCACGTAACGCAGAACGGCGTGCCATTCAGGAAAACGAAATTCGCGACCGTGTTCCGCTGGCCGTCGTAATCGAAGAAGAAAAACAGTTTATCTTTGACGATAGGGCCGCCAAGGTCGCCGCCGAATTGATTGAAGTGGTACGGCTGGCGTGGTTTGCCATTGGCGATTTGTATCGGATCGTTAGCATTCATCGAGCGGTCGCGGTAAAACTCGAAAGCCGAGCCATGGAACTGATTCGTGCCGGATTTGGTGATGACGTTAATCACCGCGCCGCCTGCGTTGCCCAGTTCCGCTGAATAGTCGTTCGAATTGACCTGAAATTCCTGCACAGCATCCTGGCTGAATTGATACGGCGCGCGCCCGGAGCCGGTCCGCCCGAGTGTTTGGCCGAAGAACGTGTTGTTGTTGTCGGAACCGTCGACGATGAGCGAATTTAGCGTGCCGCGCTGGCCCGCGAAACTGATATCTCCGCCGCGATTATCGGTAGTGACACCGGGAGTCAGCAAAACGAAGTTGATGAAGTTGCGCCCGTTCGTAGGCAGATCCGCGATGGCGCGCTGGTTGATCGTGGAGTTGACTGCGCTCCTCGTGATTTCGACGATCGGCGCTTCCGCCGATACGGTGACGGTCGACTTCTGGCTCGCCAGCGGCATCGACAGATTGAGCGTTACCCGAGCGCCCACGGTCACGATGGCGTTTTCCTGCGTCACCGTCGCAAAGCCGGACTTTTCCGCGACAACCGTATATGTTCCGACAGGCACAACAAGAAACGTATAGAGCCCGTCCGCGTCGCTGGCCGTGGTGAAGCTGATCCCAGTCTGGGCGTTGGTGGCTGTCAAGTTGACTCCAGGGACTGCCGCGCCAGATTGATCCGTAACCGTGCCTTGGATGGAGCCCTGGCTTGCGCCCTGGCCAAACCCCGGTCGCGCCATGGTGAACATGAAAAGGAAAATCGCTCCATACATCGAGAACTTTCGAAGGCGCATCAAATGTCTCCTGAATGCCTTGACGTTTATCTTGCGGGTGCTCGAAAGCAACGCATCATACGCAAAAACCGGTCTCTAGGCAATCCCCGGGAACCCCTTGTGCCGGGGTGAAGAGGCGGCGTTTTATCCGCATCTCGCGCCTGGAATGCGTCCGAGCGAATAATTCTGTCCTGTTTACGCCTGGACACAGGCAACCCCAGTGCCCCGCAGGAGCTCTTTTCAGTATGCTAAGCTGGAGCGATAGACCTGAGGGCAGCCGGAGTAAACTCATCTCGTATGGCTGAGTTTGTTTGCAAAGTGGGGGATACCACGGGGCACGTCTTCCAACAATTGGAGACCGCCCAGACGGAAGTCGAAGCTCGCCAGAAGCTCGTCGACCGCGGGTTCTACGTTTATAACGTCCGGCCGAATCTTAGCGTCACCCGAGCGCTAAGCGGCTTCCGCGGAGGACGCAAGCTTCCGACCGGCGATTTCCTGATCTTCAATCAACAATTCAACACGCTGATCAAAGCGGGCCTGCCGATTTTGAAGGCCCTCGATTTGCTTGCGGACCGCGCGGCGCTGCCCAAGATTCGGCCGTTTCTCGACGATGTGCGCCTGCGCGTGCGCGACGGCGAACTGCTTTCGGATGCCTTTGAGGCCACGGGAGCGTTTCCAACCGTTTACGTTACGTCATTGCGAGCAGGAGAGAAGAGCGGCGATTTGCCGGGCGTGTTGGATGATTACATTGCGTACCAACGTGTGACCACGGGAATACGCAAGAAGCTGATTGGCGTATTGATTTATCCGATCATCCTGATTGTAGTGGCATCGTCCATCGTTTCTTATCTGGTTGCGTATGTGATTCCGCAGTTCGCGAAACTGTATTCGGACCTGGGATCGACCCTTCCGACCCTAACGAGAATTTTGATTACGGTCGTGGTGGGTTATCGAGACTGGCTGATCGCCCTGGCGGCCACGGTCGTGTTCGGCGTGCTTTTCCTTTTTCTGTGGTCGAAGACCAGCCATGGAGCCCTGTTGCTAGATCGTGTGAAATTGAAAATACCGGTTATCGGGGACGTCTGGATCAAGTTCCAGATGGCGCAGTTCACGCGGACGCTCAGCACGCTGCTGCGGGGAGGGACGCCTCTCGTCGCTGCACTGGCGACGGCGGCGAATGCGATGACCAGCCGGCTGATCGCCAGCTCAATTCGTGACGCGGCGGAGCGGGTGCGCGAGGGCGGTTCGCTGCACACGGCGCTGGCCGACACGCACATGGTTCCCGCTCTCGCACTGGACATGATCGAGGTTGGCGAGGCGTCCGGGGCGCTCGCGCCCATGCTCGGAAGCGTGGCGCAATTCTATGAAGAGGAAACCAGCATGAAGACCGCCACGCTGATCTCGATTATCGAGCCGACGATTCTGATCTTAATTGCGGTGCTTATTTTTTTCATCATGCTGGCGCTTTACCTGCCGTTGTTTTCCCTTCAAGTCGGCGGAGGGTGATAAGGGAATATGACCACGATCAATAGAGATTTGCATCCTGAACCGGCTCGCGATGAAGCGGCCGAGCGCGAGCGCACCCAAACGCTCGCCGAGCGCTACCGCGTGCCTTTCATTGACATGACGGAACAGCGAATCGATCCCGAGCTGTTTCATTCGATTCCCGCCGAGTTGATGTTCCGCTACAACTTCGTGCCTCTCGAAGCGCACAACAATTCTCTGGTTGTCGTCGTTTCAGACCCTAGCCAACTGCTCGTCAACGATGAATTGTCGGGCTTGCTGGGCAAGAAACTGATCATTCGCGTCGCCACCGCCACGCAGATTGGCGATTTGCTCAAGCGCACAGAGCAATCGCAGCGCGTCCTCGAGCAAGCAACTGAAGGATTCACGCTCCAGGTCGTTAGCGACGAAGAAGGCGACGAAAATATTTCGATGGAGAAGCTCACGAGCGACACAGGGGTGAGCCCGGTCGTCCGCCTCGTCGACACCGTCATTTTCACCGCTCTCGAGCGGCGCGCCAGCGACATTCATATCGAAACGCGCAATGCCGAGGTCGCTGTGAAATACCGCATCGACGGAGTGCTGCAATACGCCATGCAGCCGCTCGCGAAGGAATGGCATTCGACGATCCTGTCGCGCATCAAAGTGATGAGCGAACTCGATATCGCCGAGCGCCGGGTTCCCCAGGACGGCCGTTTCCGCGTGCGTTACAAAGGCCGCTTCATCGATTTTCGCGTCTCGATCATGCCCTCGATTCACGGCGAAGATGCTGTGTTGCGCGTGCTCGACAAAGAAACGCTGAGCGAGAAATTCCGCAATCTGAATCTCGATGTCGTCGGATTCGCCGAAGAGGATGTGCGCAAATTCCGGCGGTACATTCGCGAGCCCTACGGCATGGTGCTCGTCACCGGACCCACCGGATCGGGCAAAACGACCACCCTTTACGCCGCCATCAATGAGATCAAAACCGACGAAGATAAAATCATCACCATCGAAGATCCCGTCGAATATCAGGTTCGGGGCATCACCCAGATTCCCGTGAATGAGAAGAAGGGCCTTACCTTCGCGCGCGGCCTGCGTTCCATCTTGCGCCATGACCCCGACAAAATCATGGTCGGCGAAATCCGCGATCAGGAAACCGCGCAAATCGCCATCCAGTCGGCCTTGACCGGACACCTGGTCTTCACAACCGTCCACGCGAACAATGTAACGGACGTGATTGGGCGCTTCATTAACATGGGAGTCGAGCCATATAACTTCGTTTCGGCCTTGAACTGTATTCTCGCCCAACGCCTGGTCCGCGTGATTTGCCCTAATTGCAAGAAAGAGGTTCAACTTCCGCCCGAGACGCTGCGGGAAGCGGGGTTGGATCCCCAGGACTGGGCCGGTATCGCTATGTACGAAGGGGCGGGCTGTCTGGAGTGTTCCGGCAGTGGATATCATGGCAGGACCGCCATCTGCGAGCTTCTGGACCTTTCGGACCGCATTCGCGAAATGATTATCGACCGCCGCCCTACCTCCGAAATCAAGCGCGCGGCGAAGGAAGAGGGCATGGAGTTCTTGCGTGAATCGGGGCTCGCGCGTGTTCGTGCGGGAATTACCACGTTGCGAGAAATCAACAAGGTGACCTTCATTGAGTAGCTCGACCACTAGTCTGACAACCCTTCAGCCAGGGCGCCGCAGCGCGCGGCGCGGCCGTGTCTTTGGCTGGCTGGATGCCATGCCGCATCCTGCCACTGTGTTGGAAATCGCGGCCACGCACGTGGCTGCCGCCAGATGGGGTCGCGGTGTAACGCATCTTTCAGCATTTGCCGCCGAGCCGTTACCCGAGGGCGCGATCGTTCCTTCCGCGACGCAACAAAACATTCTGAACCAGGACGCCGTGCGTTCAGCCATCCGCAGCGTGCTTTCTCGCGTGCCCACTCAGGGCCAGGACGTTGCGTTGCTGGTTCCCGACACCGTGGTTCGCGTTTTCATTTTGCCGTTCGAGAGTTTTCCGCGCCGAGAGGACGAAGCGCGTCCTCTATTGCGCTGGCGGCTCAAGAAAAGCCTGCCGTTCGACGCCGAAGAGGCCGTCCTATCGTGGATGCGGCAATCCGGCCGCGAAGGGAAAATCGAAATCGTGGCGGCCGTGACGCGCCAGAAAATCAGCCGTGAATATGAATCCGCGGTGGAGGCGGAGGGTATGTTCCCCGGTGTAGTCCAGAGTTCAACGCTCGCCATCCTGCCAATGCTCGACCCAAATATGGCGACGCTTCTTGCCCGAATGAGCGGCCGCAATTTGACCACCGTGATCGTTCGCGGCAATACGCTCTGCGTATACCGCTCGACGGAATTGGGAACGGAAACCGACGTCCTCAAGCCGCAGGCTGTTTTCGACGAGGTATTTCCGGCGCTAGCGTTTTATCAAGATACTTGGGGTGGTAGGGTCGAGCAATTACGCATCGCGGGCTTCGGCGTTGACGAGGAAAGCTTGCGGGACATGCTGGGACGCGAAATCGGCTGCCCGGCCGAGCCCCTCGCAACTGCCGGCGAGTTCTCCGCGGAAGCCAGGTCGCTGGTCGCGCAGGGACTCGAATCGCTGGTGGGATGGCAATTGAACCGCGGAGCCTAAAAGCCAGGAGAATTTTACAATCGCGTGAAGACTCATTTCAATCTGGCAACCTCGCCACTCGAAAATAACCGCCGCTTCATCGCTGGCGCGGCGACGCTGGGAATCGTTGCGGTCGCGGCCTGCTTCCTTCTCTCCGTTCATGCGATTCGGGCGCGCCGCACCAATGGCGTCATACGCGTCGACATCGGCCGGCTAGAAGATCAGATTCACGCATCCCAACGCGAACAGGACAGGTTGCGCGCGTCCCTCGAGAACCCGAAGACAGTCGAAGTGATGAACCGCGCCCAATTTCTCAACAACTTGATCGAGCAGCGAACTTTTCCGTGGACAAAAATGTTTGCGGACCTGGAGCGAATCCTCCCGCCCGGCGTGCGCGTGGTTAGCATTTCGCCTCAAATGGACAAACAGGGGCGCGTGAGAGTGATGCTGGTGATGAGCGCGGTAAACGATGAACAGAAGATGAAGTTCCTGCGTTCCATCGTGGCATCACCCGTGTTTTCGAACGTGCAGGTTACGCAGGAGACTCGGCCCCAGAGAATTTCGACGGGACCCGCGGGAGCCGTACTACTTTCGCTTGAAACACAATACGCAACCATATGACGTCCAGAAACAATTCGCGCAAATGGAAATTGGCGGTGAAGATCGCGCTCAGCTCGATGATCGCGCTTGATGCAGCGTTGATTTTTGCAAGTATCCAGATTGCACATCAAGCACCGCAATCGCAGGCTCAAGAGCGCAATCGTCTTGCGCAGAAAGAGAAGTTGCTCGCCGCCGACGTTGCGAGGGGAGAGGCCATAGAGCGGCATCTGCCCGACGTCGGTAGCGAGTGCGATACTTTCTATCAGCGCAATCTCCTTCCTGCGTCGTCCGGCTATTCCACCGTGGTTTCCGACATCGGGCAAATGGCCAAGAGTTCAGGCGTCCAGATCAGCGGTGTCGGTTTTCACGAAATCGCCGTGAAAGACCGTGGATTGAGCGAAGTGCAGATGACCGCGGCAGTGCAGGGCGATTATCAGAGCCTGATTCACCTGATTAATAGTCTCGAACATTCGTCGCACTTTTATGTGCTCGACGGCTTGACGCTGGGGTCCGAAACCTCGGGCAGCATCAAATTGAACGTGACGCTGCGGACTTACTTCCGCGTTTGATGCCATGACGAAAAAAACTCGATATGAGGCTTATGCGCTGGGCGTGCTGCTGGTCCTTCTCGGCATCGCGTTGTACTCCAGACAGTCGCGCGATTCTGTATTTACCGGCGTAAGTGCCGACAGCGTCAAATTCGTTCCGCTGAACGTGCCGGATCCTTCCCTGCGGCTCGATTTGCTCGACCGCATCCAGAAAGAGGAGTACAAAGGCCAGCACCGCGATATATTCAGCGCTGAGCCGCTGCCCCCTCCGCCGTCAGCGTTGACCCACCAGGCTGCGGCTCGAGGCCCGGTAGTGCCTCCACCGCCGCCGCCCGTCTCGGTGCCGGCGACTTTCTACGGGATTGTCACCGATTTGCACACGGGCCTGAAACGCGCCTGCTTCTCCGCCAATTCCGACGATGTATACATCGTTCCCGAGGGCGGTACCCTGCTCAATCAATTCCGCATCGTGACGATTGGCAACAACTCCGTGGAAGTAGAAGAAATCTCTTCCGGCAGGCGCACCACCTTGATGCTCGCGCCGCCCGCAAACGCTGCGTCAATGCCGCCGCAGCTGGGGCAACGATGAGAGTTCAGGCGACTACCGCGCGAAACGAACGAGGCTTCGCGCTTCTTTTTGTGCTTTTCCTCGTGGCTCTTCTGATTATTGGCGGTTCTGTGGCGCTTATGAATCGGTTGACGGAAGGCCGGCGCGAAAAAGAAGCCGAAACCATTTGGCGCGGCGAACAATACAAACGAGCCATCGGGCTTTACTACCGCAAATTCGGACGTTTCCCCACCAGCGTTGACGATCTGGTGAAAGCGCAGAACGGCATTCGTTTTCTTCGCGAGCCGTACAAGAACCTCATGAACACAGAAGACGGTTCGTGGCGTTTCATCTATGTGACGCCGACGGGCCAGCTCATCGGCAGCGTGCGGTACACATCGCTGCAGCAGATGGCCTTTCTCGATAAGCAGCGCCAGATGGGAATCACCACCGGGACAAATATAGGAGCGCCTGGTGGTGAACCTGGTAGCGGGGCCGACGATCTGAACGCGCAACCGCCCGCCACATCCTCGTCGCAATCCGGCGCTTCCAGCGGCGCTGCCGTCCCGACAGGGAATTTGCCCGTTCCGCCAGGGTCATCGAACCAAACGCAGAACGCCCCGATTCCGAATGCACCTCTCGGAACCCCTGCCGCACCGAGTGGACAGCAGCCGGCAGCGCAGTCATTTTTCTCTCAGGGCCTTCAGCCGCAGACCGCAGCAAATTCCGGCATAAATATCAGTGAATCGGGCGATTCGTCGGGTCCCGTAATCGGCGGCTTCATCATCGGCGTGGCGGGCAAGTCCGACAAGCCTTCCATCAAAGTTTACCAAGGCGGCGTAACGTATAAGCAGTGGGAATTCATTTTCAATCCGCTCGAGCAAATTCAAACTATCGGAACCACGTTAACTGGTCCCGCGCCCACAGGCACCCAGCCGCCCGGAACCACAGCACCCTTTGCCATGCCGCAACCTCCGCCCATACCCCCGCCGGTTCCCCAGCAGCAATAGCGCGCACTGGTATTCAGGTACGAAGAGGTAAAAGTGAGCCCCGAATTCCGGTTTTGCCCGGGGGTTACGGAACTTGTGCTGGCGGCCGTTCCGCTCTCAACTTCTTGAGCTTCTTGGTCACGCGGCGGATGTAATTCTGCGTTTCGAGGAAGGGCGGTATGCCGCCATATTGTGCCACGCGCGCCGGACCTGCGTTGTACGCGGCCAGCGCCAGCGGCAAATTCCCGTGATATCGGTCTAGCAGTTGCTTCAAATAGCGCGTTCCCCCTGCAATATTTTGCGCCGGATCGAAAGCGTTGCGAATATCGTACCGGCGGACCGTTTGCGGCATCAGCTGCATGAGGCCCATCGCGCGCTTCGGCGAAACGGCGCGCGGCTTGAAATTCGATTCCGCGAAAATGACACTCGAAATCAGATTTTCGTCCACGCCGTTTCGCGTTGCTGCCGCGCGGATCGGTTTTGCGAAGGGCACATCAAGCGGGGCGCTGTTCGCGGAGGGAGCAAAAACGTCCTCGGGATCGAAGCGGACTATGTCGCTTGACGGCACGATGATAATTCCACCGGTAACGTAAAGTTCGACGTTCGCACCCTGCCGCAGATAGCCCGTGATGTGCAGCCGCTCTCCCGAACGCAGCACGGCGTAGTCCCCGCGCGCAACCGGCGCGACCATCGCGGCCACCACCAGCGTGAAAGTGACTGCCACGGCGTTTGTAATCACTCGTCGCACAGTTGCCCTCGCATCAGCCTTCATAAGCGCCATATATCTTTATACCTTTGAGCCCGTTTTCGTCCGCGCCGTTGCCTCGGTGACGCTTTGCGTTCAACCTTCGACCATTGACTATCACCTCTTGACTGTTTCTCCGAATGCGTGCGCGCGGATAGCTGCCGCGACTCCCGCCTCGTCATTCGACAACGTCACCGCCCAGCCGAGCGCTTTTAACTCCGCGGCGCTGTTGGCCATCAAGACAGGCAGTCCCGCGAATTCGAGCATGTCGCGGTCGTTCCAATTATCGCCAATCGCCATGAGTTCCTCGCGCCGAATACCGCGCCGCCTCGCCCACTCCGCCAGCGCCGCGCCCTTCGAACATCCGCGCTCGATCACGTCGAGAATGCTCAAGTCGCGCTGCTCATATTCCGTCAGCGCCGTCGAAAAATCGTTCGCGCGCTGCATGGACTTGAGAGCCAAATGCGCCGCGCGCATCCGCGCCACCGAGCCAACAAACATCACTTGAATCGGATCTTCATCGAGGCTGTCTTCCAGCGGCACGCATTCGGCGATGAATTCGCGGTTGCGCTGGTAATATCCGCCGCTGACAGGATCCTTCCAGTCGATGCGCTCGAAAACCAATTGTCGCTCGCGCACGCGGTCGAAAACCACCGCAGCTCCGGTGCGAAAATCAGCGGTCGCCGCCAGCACCTCGCGTGCAAGCGCCCGAGGCAGCAGATGCCGCAAATGAGTTTCGCCCATTTTCGATTTAATCAGTGCGCCGTTGTTGACCACCAGCGTCAACTCGCACGGCAACTGCTCGGAGATTAGCTTCGCAAAATCGAATCGCCGCCCCGTGACAAGCATGATCTCGATGCCGCGCGCGTGCGCTTCGACGATTGCTTCGCGATTCGCGGCGGGCAATTCGTGGCGGCTGTCGAGCAGCGTGCCGTCAATATCCATGGCAATCAGGCGAATCGGCATCTAACAATTGTACCGTGCCGCTTGCCGCTACGAGCATTTGTTGCTGCGAGGTGTGCTAAACTTTTTCGCTTATGACCAAACCACTGCAGACCACCATCACTCATCTGGAATGTTCCCGTTGCAAGAAAGCTTATCCCCACACTCAGCTGAAAAATCTTTGCGATTGCGGCGGTCCGCTCCTGGCGCGTTACGATCTGAAGGCCGCGAAGAAAACTCTTACACGCGAAGCCTTGCGCTGGCGGGCCTCGACCATGTGGCGCTATGAAGAAGTGCTTCCCTCGCGCGAGCCGGTCACGCTTGGCGAAGGCATGACACCTGTGCTTCACGCGAAACGTCTCGGCGCGTCCATGGGCTTGCGCAATCTCTATATCAAGGACGAAGGCCTCAACCCCACGGGCTCATTCAAAGCCCGCGGTCTTTCCGCCGCCGTCAGCCGCGCAAAAGAACTGGGCGTCAACGTTCTGGCGACACCAACGGCAGGGAATGCGGGTGGCGCGCTTGCCGCTTACGCCGCGCAGGCCGGAATTCCGTGCGTGATTGTGATGCCCGCGGACACGCCTCTCGCCAACGAAATGGAATGCCGCGCATTTGGCGCGGACGTGCGCAAGCTCGACGGCCTGATCTCCGACTGCGGCAAATACGTCGCCGAAAATAAAGAGAAGAACGGTTGGTACGAAGTCACCACGCTCAAGGAGCCGTATCGCATCGAAGGAAAAAAAACCATGGCCTACGAGCTGTGGGAGCAATTCGACGGCGAGCTTCCCGACGTGATTGTTTATCCGACTGGCGGCGGCGTGGGCATGATCGGCATGTGGAAAGCCTTCGAGGAAATGGAAGCGATGGGCTGGATCGGGAGCGAGCGGCCGCGCATGGTCACGGTGCAAGCCGCGGGGTGCGCGCCCATCGTCGACGCATTTGAGAAAGGAGCCGACAGCGCGCCGATGTGGCCGAACGCCGCGACGATTGCTTCTGGGTTGCGCGTGCCGAAAGCGATTGGCGATTTTCTGATCCTTCAGGCGATTCGCGAAAGCAAAGGCACAGCCATTGCCGCAACCGACGACGAGATTCTCAGCACCTCGAAAGAACTTGCCGCGAAGGAAGGCATTTACGCGGCACCCGAGGGAGGCGCAACAGTTGTCGCCGCGCGCAAGCTCGCAGAGAAGAAATGGATCAACCCCGATGAGACCGTCGTGCTCTTCAACACGGGCTGCGGCTACAAGTACAACGAAGCCTGGCAAAAAGTGCTGAAGAATAGTTGACACTCAAGAGTTCGAAATCGGCAGCTAAAAACCAAAGGCGGAAGAAGCACGGTGACGGAACGGCTGTATTACAACGATCCATTTCTGCGCGAATTCGACGCACAGGTGCTCGCTTGCGAACCTGAAAACGCGCGCTGGCGCGTGCGCTTGGATCGCACCGCGTTTTACCCCACTTCGGGCGGCCAGCCATTCGACACGGGCCGCTTGGGCGCTGCCACGGTCGTCGAAGTGCTCGACGCCGAAGATGACGAAATCACGCATTTCACGGACCAGCCCGTCGCGGCGGGCGCGATTCACGCTGCAATCGACTGGCCCCGCCGATTCGATCACATGCAGCAACACACCGCTCAGCACATGCTCTCCGCCGCGTTCATCGAGCTGTTCAGATTTCAAACTGTTTCGTTCCATCTCGGCCGCGACATTTCCACCATTGACCTGGCCACGCAAACCGTCACGCCCAGCCAGCTCGAAGAGGCCGAGCGTCGCGTGAACGAAATTATCTTCGATGACCGTCCCATTGCAGTGCGCTACGGAACCGCCGAAGAACTCGCGGCGCAGGGCATTCGCAAGAAAGTTGACCGCGAAGGCACTCTGCGTGTCATCGACATCGAGGCTTTCGATCGACAGCCATGCGGCGGCACTCATCTGGCGCGCACAGGCCAGGCGGGAATGCTGCTCATGCGCAAGTGCGAGCGTCAAAAACAGAATTGGCGTGTCGAATTCGTCGCGGGTTGGCGGGCCCTTGCCGCCGCGCGCGGAGACTTCGCAGCTCTGCGCCAAGCCGCCGAGCATCTTGGTTGCGGAATGTCTGAGCTGCCGGAAAACGTGCGTAAAATCCAAGAAGAGCGTCGCACCAGCCAGCGCGATGTGAAAAAATTAGCCGCGCGCCTCGCGGAACTCGAAGCGGCGGATCTGCTCGCGCGAAACACCGAACCTTCTCACGACGGCAAGCGCAGGATCATTGTATTTATTTCCGATGATGCAGCCTCCAGCTACCTCGCCATGCTCGCCGCCAAAATCGTCGCAACGCCGAACGTGCGCGTGATTCTCGCAAGCCGCGCAGCAGCGGCAATGGTCCTCGCGCAATCAGCGGGTCTCGACGGCGACATGGGAGCGCTGCTGCGCGAATTGCTCGCGTCCGTTGGCGGCAAGGGCGGCGGCAGCAAAGTCTTCGCGCAGGGAACCGCGCCTGAAGTATCAGTGCTCGATGGTGTCATCAGCGCCGCCCGAGTGCGCCTCTGAGAAAGCGCGGGCGTGTTCATTTGGCGCTTGCGGCCGCCTTTGCTAAACTAATTTCGCTCGGTGGGCGGCTAGCTCAGCTGGGAGAGCATCGCGTTCGCAACGCGGGGGTCGGGGGTTCGAATCCCCTGCCGTCCACCAATTCTTTTTGGGCCCAATCGGGGAGTAGGGTTGTCTCTGCGTTCTTTGCGCCTCTGCGGTGAACCATCTTTGATTGCACACGCGACCCCTCGCACGACGTGCGTGTGTATAATGCCGCGATGCCGCGCCGCGCCGGGCAAATCGCCCAATGGTTCCTTGGTCCCGAGTCGGGAACCTTCGGCCATCTTGGCCCGCGTTGGATTTTCCTTCGTGCACTGGGCGTAATTTTCTTCTCCGCATTTTACTCGCTCGTCTTTCAAGCCAAAGGCCTCATCGGCCCCAACGGCATTCTCCCCGCGAATGTTTATATCAATGCCGTTGGCCACTCGGTCCACGGTCTCACGAAATTCTGGTTTGTGCCTTCGGTACTCTGGGCGAGCTCGACGGATCATGCGCTCATTGCCGTCTGCGGGATCGGCATGGTCGCCGCGGTTCTGCTCTTCCTGAATTTCTGGCCTCGCGCCATGACGGCCATTTGTTTCATCTGCTTTTTGTCCTTCATCGCCACGCTACAGGATTTTGCCAGCTACCAATCTGACGGCATGCTCCTCGAAGCGGGATTCCTCTGCTTGTTTTTTGCGCCCCGTGGCCTGCGTCCGCGTTGGGGCGAACTATCGCCTCCTTCCCGAGCCTGTTTGTGGCTGCTCCTCTGGGAGTGGTTCCGGATTTACTTCGAATCAGGCATTGCCAAAATAACTGGCGGCGATCCCGAATGGCGTCATCTGACCGCGATGTACGAGTATTACCAAAACGGCCCGCTGCCCACGTGGATCGGCTGGTATGTGCAGCACGCGCCGTATTGGTTTCACTGGCTGACGGCGCTTGCGACGCTCGTCATGGAACTCGGCATCGTGCTGATGCTCTTTATGCCACGCCGTCTCCGCCTCATCTGCTTTTTTATCGTCACGCCGTGGGAAATCGGCGTGATCCTCACGGCGAATTACGCGTTCCTGAATTACCTCGTACTCGCACTCGGTTTCCTGTTGCTCGACGACCAATTCCTCGTGCGCGTCGCGCCGCGCAACTGGTTCCCGAAATACCATGTGATGGTGGCAATGCGCGCGGAAGATGGTGAGGAGCAAGTTGCCGCCATCGCCGAAACCCCAGTTTCTCTTTTTGCGCCCCCAGAGCCCGGGCCGCTGCAAGCCGCGGTGTCTCTGCCGAAGACAAGGGATGGGTCGGCAGCTTCGCCCACGCAAGCAAATAGCCTAAGAAGTGCAATTTGGCGCTTCTTTGCGCCCGTGCGCATGACCATCGCGGGAATCTGCTTCGCCTGGATTTTCTACGCGACATCAGCGCAACTCGCTTGGATGTTGTTTCCCGGCTCGCCGCTGCCGCAGTGGCCCGTGCAGGCGATTGAACCTTTTCGCATCGCCAATCAATACGGACTGTTCGGCTCGATGACGCGCGGCCGTTACGAAATCGAATTTCAAGGTTCAAATGACGCTGGCAAGACCTGGACCGCGTACCCGTTTCGGTACAAGCCGCAAGCGCTGAATGAAGCTCCGCGCATTTACGCGCCGTATCAGCCGCGTTTCGATTGGAATCTGTGGTTCGCGTCGCTGGGAAGCTGGCAGCAATATCAATTCGTGGTGAGCACGGAAGAGGCGCTGCTCGACAACAGCCCCGAAGTCCTTTCGCTCTTCGCGCGCGATCCGTTCCCCGACGGTCCGCCGCAGGAAATTCGCGTCGTCATCTGGCAGTACTGGTTTACGACTTTGGATGTGAAGCGCCAGACAGGCGACTGGTGGACGCGCAAATTGCTGGGATTGTACGCCCCGACGCTCGTCCGCGAATCCAACGGACGATTCGGCGTTGTGCAATTTCCAGGGCCTTTGCCGCCTCACGATTGACGTCGGAGCCACAGACGAACTCGGCCAGTTCCCACAACACTTTCCTTGGCAATCTCACGGGCGTATCATGCTTCCGCTAAATTCAACGCGGGGGCTCGTATGAATCGTGATTCGTCTTTCGTCAAAATGCGCGCGGCATTGATAGCTGGCACTACGATTTGTTTGGCGCTCGTCCTGAGCGGTACTGCGCACGCCGCGCCGGGATTTACGCTCGAGCAGGTGATGAGTTCTCCGTTTCCCGACGAGCTTGTCGCGGCGCGCACTGGCGAGCGCATCGCCTGGGTATTCAATATTCGAGGTGTTCGCAATGTGTTCGTCGCGGACGGGCCGGACTTCAAGGCTCGCCAGGTCACGCACTACACCGAGGACGACGGCCAGCCGATTGCCAGCCTGCGCCTCACGCCCGACGGAAAAACAGTCGTCTACGCGCGTGGCAGCGAGACGAATTCCGCCAGCGAGGTCGCCGATCCCACTAGCAATGTCCAGAAGCCCGATCAACAGGTGTGGGCTGCCGATGTGGACACAGGCCAGCCACGTCTGCTCGGCGACATGAATTGCGGCCGTGAAGATTGCGAGGACATCGCGATTTCTCCCGACGGGCAAAATGCCGTGTGGCCTGCACGGGACAACCTTTGGATCGCGCCCGTTTCAGGTGCGACACAGGCAAAAGAGCTCTGCTACGTGCGCGGCACGAACCTTGATCCGCAGTGGTCTCCCGATGGCCGCGAAATTGCTTTCACCAGCGAGCGCGGCGACCACAGTTTTATCGCTATCTATGACTTCGGCCAAAGCGTGCTGCGCTATCTCCAGCCAAGCGTCGATCGCGACAGCTTGCCCAGATGGTCGCCCGACGGCACGAAAATCGCATACGTCAAAATGGACGGCCTCGAGCGCGGTCTGCCGCTGATTCCTCTGCGCCCGCAACCCTGGTCCATCTGGGTCGGCGATGCAACCACTGGGAAGGCGTCCGAAATCTGGAAAAGCGGCGACACGATGGACGATTCGATCCCGCGTCTAACGGAGTCGGATTCTTTTCACTTCGTCGCGGGCAATCGCATTGTTTTCGCGTCCGAAAAAGACGGTCGGAATCATCTCTATTCGATTTCCGCGGATGGCGGCGAAGTAAAACTGCTCACTCCGGGCGATTTTGATGTGAAGGATGTCACGCTCAGCCCTGACGGGAAAACAATTCTCGAATCGTCGAATCAGAACGACGTAGACCGCCGCCACATCTGGAAAGTCGGCGTTGACGGCGGCACACCGCAGGCGCTGACGCAGGGCGAGACAATCGAATGGATTCCAGTGGAAACAGGCGACCGGAAATTTCTGCTCTGTCTCGGATCGAGCGCCACTTCACCTGCGATGCCGTACCGAATTACGAAAAGCGGCCGCGAAATGATCGCGCGGGAAGAATTGCCCGCGGATTTCCCATCGAGCCGGCTGGTCGCGCCCAAACAGGTGATTTTCAAGAGCGAAGACGGCCTCGAGATCCACGGACAGCTTTTTGTTCCGCGCGGTAGAACGGCGGCTGGCCCCGCGCTGGTTTACATCCACGGTGGCTCAATGCGCCAGATGATGCTGGGCTTCCATATGATGGACTACTACCATTACGCCTACTCGGAAAATCAGTATTTGGTTAGCCTGGGTTTCGTCGTGCTTTCCGTCAACTACCGCACCGGCATCATGTACGGCCGCGCGTTTCGCGAACCGGCAAACGCGGGCTGGCGTGGCGCGTCGGAATATAACGACATCGTGGCGGCGGGCAAGTATTTGCAGGATCTTCCCATTGTTGATCGCGACAAAATCGGCTTGTGGGGCGGCTCGTACGGCGGATTCTTGACGGCGATGGGACTGGCGCGAAACTCCGATATTTTCAAAGCGGGCGTCGACATGCACGGCGTACACGACTGGTCGGTATTCCTCTCGCGTTGGGAACGGCAGAGCGAGGGTGCACCTGATCTGAAAGAGGCAATGAAGCTGGCATTCGACTCGTCGCCGGATGCCTCCGTGGCAACGTGGAAATCGCCGGTCCTGTTGATCCAGGGCGACGACGACCGCAACGTGCCATTTAGTCAAATGGTGGATTTAGTACAGCGCCTGCGCGCGCAACATGTACCGTTCGAGCAAATGGTCTTCCCTGATGAAATACACGGTTTCCTCATGTGGAAGACGTGGATTCGCGCCTATGCCGCCACGGCCGATTTCTTCGAGCGCGTGCTCGTCAAGGGAGAGACCATTCCGCCGAGCAACTAAGGCAACGCAAGCGGGATAATGTGTGAGGCGGACGCGAGGATGTTGGAACAGAGTTCTTCAGATGTTGGCGTAGCTGATCGACCAGCCCTGGCCCTCAAATAATCACGGTTGGTATCGTTCCGCGGCCTGGCGCTCGGCTACGATTCTCTTCGCGTTGTCGTAGAGCGCCTTGGCTTGCGGGATCAGTTCTTCCGCTTTCAGGACTTGCGCATCGGTATCCACGGCGACTTTGTAGCCTGCGGGAATCCCCAAAGCGTAGGTGAACGCTTCGCGCTTGATGTGATCCTTGATCCAGTCCAAATTGGCGCTGATCAATTCCGGTGTGTATTTGATGTGCTGCTGGTCCAGGAACCCGAGGAATTGCTTCATTACGGCGTCGTCCACCGTGAAATCTTTAGTGATCGCCGGCCGCGTGCCCATGAAGTAGCGAGTGAAGTTGCCGACACCAATGGGCTGCGAGGACACGAAAAAGGGATCAGCTGGGAAAAACACCCCGCGCCCATAGAGAAGCTGCTGGAATGGGTCCAGCTTCGGAGCCGGGTCCGGCACATCGGGAGTAATTCCACCACCCCCGTAGACTTTCCGCCCGCTGTCCGTCAATTTGACTTGCGGTTCCTTATTCGGCTGGCGATTGTATTCGTAATCGTAGAGTGAAACATCCTTGTAATCGCGCTGAATCAGCCGGCCGCTCGGGGTGTAGTAACGCGCCGTGGTCAGTAGCAGCATGGTGTTGTCGCTGAGGGGGAATTGCGTTTGCACCAGACCCTTGCCGAAGCTGCGTTCCCCCGCAATCAGCGCCCGGTCGTGGTCCTGCAATGCCCCGGCGACGATCTCCGATGCCGATGCGCTCCCCCCATTCATGAGTACAACCACTGGAATGTCATTGCCCTTGTTGCCGCGCAGCGCATAATAACGCCGCTCGGACGAACTGCGGCCTTTGTGCGACACAACAAGCTGATCTTTCGACAAGAATAGGTCAGACATTCCCACTGCTTGCATCAGCAATCCTCCCGGATTGCCGCGTAAATCCAGAATGAGCCCGTCGAGGTGCGAGTAATCCAATTTCTTCAATGCGGCGTTCAGGTCGCTGTCGGTGGTCTCTGAACTGAAAGTCCACATGTGCACATATCCGACCCCAGGTTTGAGCAGCGTCGAGAACTCAACGGCCGATTGCGGTATCTCGTCGCGCACCACGTTTACAACGATGGGTTTCGCCCATCCTTCTCGACTCAGCGTAATCGTCACCACTGTGCCTTTTGGCCCCTTCAGTATGTCGGCGACTTGCGTGGTCGTAAATCCACTGCAATCCTTGCCATCCACTTTCACAATGAAATCGCCCGGTTTGATTCCAGCCCTGTCCGCGGGCGAACCGGGGAACGGAGAGACCACTTCGATGTGGTTGCCATCAGGAACGATACGCATTCCCACCCCGTAATAATTTCCGCGCTGCTCTTCGAGCATTAGCGCCCACTGTTTTGGGTCGAAGAAATTCGAGTGCGGGTCAAGAACGTGCAGCATCCCGGGAATAGCGCCGTCGTACACGACTCTATTGGTGTCGATGGGCTCCGCGTAGTTCTGCTGGACGATGGAGAGCACGCGAGCGAAAGACTGCACCGAGTCCTGCAGGTCAGTAGCCCCGGCGGCGGTCGCCTTCAGGGACGGGCCATACAGGCCGCCCAAAATTGCCGCAACAACCAATACCACTGCCAGAAGAAATGCGCCGCGTTTATACGATTCCATGCGTCCCTCGATGCGTCTCTCACGCAGTATAGCACACATTTTCAGGCGGTTTGACACGCCTGCCAGCCTCTTCTATGATGCAAAAGAAGGCGACCGCGCACCCAAAAAATGCTAAGCCTGCCACATCTTGTGATTATTTTCTTGGTAGCTTTGATTGTATTCGGCCCCGAGAAATTGCCTGAATTAGCGCGAAACTTCGGCAAAGTCATGGCCGAATTCAGACGGGCAACGGGCGACTTGCGCGCCGGATTCGAAGAGCATATGCGCGAGCTGGAGCGCGAGACGCGCATCTCGGAAGCGGCAAAGCAGCAGGCCAACCCGCCGGTCGTGCAGCCGCCTGCGGAAACAGTCACGCAAGCTGGCACTCTACCAGGGCCGACGCCTCCCGTAATCAGTGCAACGCCCGCCCCTGATCCGGCAGACGACCCGTCGATTGGCACGCCGGAAAACAGGATACCGGCCGCGCCCGAGCTCCACTCCATTTCCGAGGGGGTCGTTCCCGTGTCAGCGCCACAGCCAGACTCCGGGAAGGCCAGCGATGGCGACACCTAGCCAGCCCGAGCTGCCCCCCGCAACCGCGGGAGCCGATGACGCCAGCGACAAAATGTCGCTGATTGAACACCTGATCGAATTGCGCAAGCGTCTGCTTTATTCCGCTATTGCAATCGCCATCGGCTTCGCCATCGGCTTTTCTGTCGCCAAGTGGGTCATCAACTTCGTTGCCCAGCCGATGGTCCATGCGCTTCAGCAAGCGCATTATCCCGACAAGCTGATTTTTACGGGTCCCGCTGAATACGTAAACCTCCTGATCAAAGTGGGATTCTATCTGGGCCTGGTGATCGCGCTGCCAGTGATCCTCCATCAGGTGTGGCTCTTTGTCGCTCCCGGCCTCTATAAGCACGAACGCAAAGCCGTAGTTTCATTCATTCTATCCTCCGTTTTTCTTTTCCTTTGCGGGATTTCGTTCGCTTATTTCATCTTGTTGCCCTTCGTGCTCAAATTCCTCATCACGTTTCAGGGGCCACAAGGCCCGTTCCAGCCGCTGATAAGCATCAGTGAATATTTCGACCTGATTCTGATCGTAATGGTTGGTCTCGGTGCCATATTTGAGCTTCCCATTTTGATTTTCGTTCTTTCGGTTTTCGGAATTGTCACTCCGCAATGGCTATGGAGGAATCTGCGTTACGCCATCTTGGTCATCACCATCGTGGCCGCCATCGTTACCCCGACGCCCGATGCGACTACGATGCTCGTTTTCATGACGCCCATGGTCGGCCTTTATTTTGTCGGAATTGCTGTGTCCTACATGGTGTTCCGCAAGAAGCGGAAGCGCGAAATTGCCGAGGAGGGCGCGCAATAGCAATAAAATAGACTGGAGCAGGACGGAAGCGGGGACGCCGGAGCAAAAAGCCCGCGCAGGTCACGCGCAGAAAAAGCGAACTGCAAAAAGGAGCACAAAATGTCGGCCAGCTTACGGATTTCGTTCCCCCTGATGCTTTTGGCGTGCGCGATTGGATGTAGTGGCGGAGCGAATAACGCGAAGGTGAGCGCCTCCGGCAGCGCCGCGCCCAGTAAAGTCGCCATCGCGCCGCAGGACAAAGCTCCCTCGCCGGAACAGACAGGCGGGTTCGACGGCGCGCGCGCCTACGACTACACCGCGAAGCTCGTCAGCTTCGGGCCTCGTCCGTCGGGTTCCGACGCCATCAAGAAGACGCAGGATTATATTTCCGGCCAGTTGCACGCCGACGGATGCCAAGTCGATGAAGACAATTTTCATGCGCAGACGCCGATTGGGACGCTTGCGATGAAAAATATCGTCGCGAAAGTTCCGGCAAGCGGCCACAACGTAATTTTGCTCCTGACTCACTACGATACGAAGCGAATGGACAATTTCGTCGGCGCGGAAGACGGGGGATCCTCGACCGGGTTGATGCTCGAAGCCGCCCGCCTCCTGTGCGGTAAAAAGCAGCCTGTGGCGATTTGGATGGCATTCCTCGACGGCGAAGAAGCAATGGTTCACTGGAACCAGAACGACGACCACACCTACGGCAGCCGCCAGATGGCCGCGAACCTGGAACTCACCGGTCAGCTGAAAAATATCAAGGCGGTGATTCTCGTCGACATGATTGGTCAAAAAGGCTTGCACATACCGAAGGATTCCTACTCTACGCCGTGGTTGACGGACCTTGTGTGGTCGACCGCCGCAAAACTCGGCTATCAGAAGGTGTTCGTGCCGCAAACTGCCGGAGCCGAGGATGACCATCAGCCGTTTCTCGCCAAGGGATTGGCCGCCGTCGACCTGATCGACCTGAACGATTACATTAACGAAGGCTACTGGCACACTCCTCAGGACACCATGGACAAAATCAGCCCCAAGAACCTCGCCATCGTCGGCCATGTTGTTTTGGCTAGTGTCGACGCGCTCGAAAAGAAATTTTCGCAGTGAATAAGATCCTTGTGCGGACAGCGTCAACGGCGTGTCCGGTGATTTGCGGCCGCGGTGCGCTCGCTCGGCTGGGTCAGCTCGCCAGACGAATCAGTCAGGTGGGGGAAGTTTTTGTGTTGTCGTCGCCTCGGGTCTGGAAGTTTTGCGGACGTGCCGTGACCCGAGGGCTCGGGCGCACCTCTGCTGCCCGCGTGATTCTGTTTGACGATAGGGAAGCCGCGAAGCGCCTCGCCACTATCGAAATGATTTGCCGTAAACTCGTCCGCGCGCACGCCGATCGGCAAGCATGGCTCGTTGCCGTCGGCGGCGGCGTGGTCGGCGATGTCGCGGGTTTTGCCGCGGCAAGCTATCTTCGGGGTGTGCGTATCGTTCATGTGCCCACCACGCTCGTCGCTCAGGTCGACAGCGCAATCGGCGGAAAAACCGGCGTCGATTTACCCGAAGGCAAGAATCTGATCGGCGCATTTCAGCAGCCTCAACTCGTCCTCGCCGATCCCTTCCTCCTGCGCACTCTGCCGCCGCGGCAGTTTCGCTCCGGCGTGTATGAGGTGATCAAATACGGCGTCATCGGTGACCGTCGGCTATTCGAGTTTTTGGAAACCAATCTGGAGGTGCTTTTACAGATGGATATGCGCGCCCTCGAATGGGTGATTGAACGCTGCGTTCGAGCGAAGGCGCGCGTTGTGAGCCGCGACGAGCGGGAGGCCGGTCCCAGGCAGGTTTTGAATTTCGGCCACACACTCGGCCATGCTCTAGAATCCTTGACGCGATACAAAACGTTCCTCCACGGCGAGGCGGTCGGATGGGGAATGCTGGGCGCCACGCTGATGGCGGTAGGGTTGGATCAGTTGGACGAACGAGGTGCGAGCCGCATCGCCTCCCTCATTGCGCGCAGTGGATTCTTGCCGCGATTGCCGCGCATTTCAAAGGCGGCACTATTGCGCGCGATTGCGGCAGACAAGAAGTCTCGCGGCGGACGTGTTCGCTGGGTGATGCCGCAGCGCATAGGTTACGCCGACGTTGGCGTTGAAGTCCCAGACACACTCGTCGTGGCGGCTTGGCGAGCGTTGCCGGAATTCCTCGCGCAGGCGCGCCGGAGTGGCCGCACGTGAATCGCGCCGCCGATAATGTCGGTTCCACGAATGATGCGGTTTTGCCCGGAACGCGTCCTCAAGGAACTCAGGATGAGCGCGAAGCCGAGCGTCGCGTCCGCGATATGTTCAGCGACATCGCGCCGCGTTATGATTTCCTCAATCATTTTCTGTCCGGCTCGTTCGACAAGTTATGGCGCAGGCGCACCGCGAAGAGATTCGCGCACATTCTTCACCGTCCGGGCGTGCGTGTGCTGGACTTGTGTTGCGGCACGGGCGATCTAGTCTTTGCGCTTGAGCGCGAGGCAGCGGATTCGCGGGAGGAAATTCAAAAGCCGGCACGTTCTTTCTTCGGCGCGGATTTTGCCTTGCCTATGCTGCGGTTGGCGCAGAGCAAAAATAAAGGCGGCCGCGCCGGTTTCCTGGGAGCCGATGCGCTGGCTTTGCCGTTCGGCGACGCAAGTTTCGACCTCGTCACCACAGCGTTCGGTTTTCGCAATCTGGTGAACTACGACCGTGGTCTGCGCGAAATCGCGCGCGTCCTGCGGCCCGGCGGGGAAGTGGGCATTCTGGAATTTTGCGCACCCTCAAACGGAGCTCTCGCAGCGCTCTACAATTTTTACTTCACCCGGATTTTACCCAAAGTGGGAGGCGCGATCTCTGGAAGCGGGGAAGCGTATTCCTATCTTCCGCAGTCTGTGCAAAAATTCCCGCAGCCGCAAATCCTCAAAGAATGGATCGAAGCGGCAGGATTTGAAAACGTAGAGCATGAACGCTGGACCTGCGGAATCGTTGCGCTCCATCGCGCGTCAAGAAAACCGGTTGAAAGTTAATGGTCCAGAGTCGAAAGTCAAAAGCCCGCAACTCTTGACTGTTAACTCTCACTCCCAACAGCCTTTCAATTCTCGAGTCCCAGTGCGCGAATCTTATGCAGCAGCGTTTTGTAGGAGACCCCAAGGTGCTCCGCCGCCCGCGACTTGTTCCATTTCGCCTCGCGTAGAGCTGCTTCGATTTTGAATCGCTCCACATGTTGCACCGCGCGTTGCGCCACTTCTTCCAAAGGGCCATCCCAAAGGAAATGGTCATCCAGCATTCCCTCGGGCATTTCGTTCGCTGCAGGCCGCGGCGACGGCAATTGCAAATCTTCCGCGCTGATTTCATTCTTGGCCGCCAAAATCGCCGCCCGTTCGATGCTGTTCTGCAGCTCGCGAACATTGCCTGACCATTGATGCCCGCGCAGCCGCGCGCGCGAAGCGTCACTGAATTGCAAGGCAGGCTTCTTGAATTCGCGGCGATACCGTTCCAAAAAATGCTCGGCCAGCAGAATCACGTCGTCGCCTCGCTCGCGCAGCGGCGGAATCGTGATGGGTACGGAAGAAATTCGGAAATACAGGTCTTCGCGAAAGGTTTTTTGCGCCACGGCTTCCTGAAGATTCTTGTTTGTCGCCACCAGAATGCGCACGTCCACATCAATCGCCTGCGTGCCGCCAACCCGCTCGAAACGCCGCTCTTCGAGAACGCGCAGCAGCTTGCTCTGGATCGCCAGCGGCAGCTCGCCAATTTCGTCCAGAAAAATCGTGCCGCGATGCGCGAGCTCGAGCTTGCCGATTTTGCGCGCACCGGCCCCCGTATAAGCGCCACGCTCGTGTCCAAAGAGCTCGTTTTCGACCAACCCCTCGGGAATCGCCGCGCAGTTCAGCGCCACAAACGCGCAGTCCCGCCGGCGGCTCAAATGATGCAGCGCTCGCGCGAATAACTCCTTGCCGGTGCCGCTTTCTCCCAGCAACAACACCGTCGAATCCGTCGGCGCCACGCGCTGCACTATCTGGCTCGCGGCCTGCATGGACGGATCCTCGCCCACGATGCGCGGAAAGCCATAACGCTCGGCATATTCCTCGCGCAGCAGCAAATTTTCGCGCAGCAGCTCCTGCTGGCGCACGGCGCGCGCCATGAGCAATTTCAAATGCTCCAGATCCACGGGTTTCTGGATGAAATCGAATGCGCCATCCTTCATCGCCGTCACTGCGTCTTCGACCGATCCGTATGCAGTGATCAATATAACGGGAATCATAGGATCAGCCCGGCGCGCTTCGCGCAGAACGTCCAGGCCGGACGCGCCGGGAAGTTTCAGGTCGGTCAGAACGGTCAGATAACGCCTGTTGCGGACTTTGTCGATGGCCGAGGTGCCGTCGGGAGCCTCGTCGACCGTGTACCCGGCTTTCTCGAGTGCCTTGCGCAGCATCGCGCGAAGTTCAGGCTTATCCTCGACGAGGAGGATTGCTTCCATCGCGCCGCGCTACTCTCTCGCCCAGCCCGGGTCACCGCCTGCTTGGCGCAGTGCGTCTTCCAGAGCTGAAATGGCTTGTCGGTCGGCGTCGACCTGCTTGATTTTATCGTCGATGGCCTTCTGGTTCTTGATGATGTCGCTGCGATCCACCGATTGCATCAGCGCTTTCGTCGGGTCGGGATAATACTGGACCTGCAGCTGATTCGATTCGCGTTGCAGCAGCGAAAGCTCCGTTTGATCCTGCTGAAGTTTGTGTCGCGCGTCTGCGAATCTCTTGCGCCATGCCGCTTCGTCCCCTTGGCCTTGGGCCGGAGAATTCGCCTTGCCAGCGTCCGCGGACGCCACAGATGGTTTGCCAGACGCCTCGGCCTCCGTATTGCCGACCACGGACACTGCTCCAGGAGTTGTCGGGATATTATCGTTCGTAAAAACGGTGGACGACTTCGGCGCGGTTTTCTGAGCTTCGCGCGCCTTGCGCGCCGCCTCCACCAGCGGGTCAGGCTTTGCGTGCGACGGCGATGTTGAGGACTGCAATTGGGGCTTGTGCGACGCCTGTTGCGCGGCAGCGCTGTGTGGCGTGGCCAGAAATAAAGTGGCTACTGCGAGCAGCATTCCTTTTCTCATGGCCTTCACCTCGTCTCGTGACAGCGTGTCTTTACCTGCCCCATGCGGGATCACCGCCGGCTTTGCGCAGCGCGTCTGTCAGGTCGTCAATTGCTTTTTGATCCGCTTCAACCTTCTTTTCCTGATCCAGCATGGCTTGTTGCTTGTTGATTGCATCCGTCTCATTGAAATAGCGCATCCGCCCCAGCGCGTTGAAGTTGCTTTTCAATATCCCAAGCTTGTCTTTGTCTTCGCGAAGTGTCGAACGTGCATTTGCGAATTTTTGGCGCCAAAGCTTCTCGTCGCTTTTCGCATCCTGTGCTTCACGCGCTCTCACGCTCGCGGATGATTCGGCCGACGCCGATGCATTGCCAACGATTGAGATTGCCGTCGCCGACGTTGGCAGATTGTCATTTGTAAACACCACAGAATGCGTCGGTGTTTCTTTCCTCGCTTCACGGGCTTGGCGCGCCGCTTGGACTAACGGATCGGACTTTGCTGTCGCCTGCGTGCCCGATTTTTCAGACTTTGTTTGTGCCGCACTCTGCGATGGGGAGGTCTGCGCCGC